>JAABUK010003430.1_pt1 | contig 26782 bp, 29 predicted proteins | sample 5559141 | NCBI WGS metagenome assembly JAABUK01 (sample SAMN10711869, study PRJNA513367) | rock metagenome | isolation source: Antarctica rocks | place: Antarctica: Victoria Land, Pudding Butte nord | collected 2016-01-03
AGGAGCTTGTTAAAGGGGGGGTGGGGGGTCCAAGTAAGTGGTGGTAGACATCCTGTCCACGCTCGAGCCTAGGACTATCGAGATGCTCGTTACAAGCAACGCCTGCTGGCTTTTTTGATAACAACCTTCCGCAAGGCGGAACCGAAAGTGCACGTTGTATCGTCAAAGGCGTCACTACGTTCATCCACCAAAAAAATCCCAGAAGCCCCAGTCCCCTCCGCCTCCGCCTCCACCTCCGCCTCCGCCTCCGCCTCCGCCACCACCGCCCTGACCACTCCACGGATCCTGTCCGTCTTGACCCCACACATCCTCTCCCTTGCCAGCTCCTTCGCCGCGACCGCCCCAGCCGTCTGCGTCGCCCCCTTGCTGGCCCCATGTATCTTCGCCCTGTTGTGCTGGTGCTTGCTGCTCTTGCGGTGGTCGTGGTGATGCGTCGTCCACCGCGGGTGGGGCCTGTTGTGGCGATTGCTCGCCAGATTCGCCTCTGCCCATACCCCTCTGCATGGCCTCATAGCCAGCCAGCGTTCCGGCTCCAGTTACGGCACCTTCGCCTGCCCCGGCGGCTCCACCGACTGCTCTGCCCGCGCCGCCGACGGCTGCACCCGCTTCTCCTACACCCGCTGCCCCAGCCTCAGCGGGGGCTCCGCCTCCCATCCAGAGCGGCATCCCTCCCATTACGCCGCCTCCGGAGTGTCGAGAGAAGTAGTCGTAATCGACCGTCACGGCTGTCGCGAGCATGACCGCTCTTTGGTCAAGCGTCATTCCCATCTCACTTTTCCCTCCACCAACCACGTCTTTGTATTCCCTCTCCCCTTGTGCGGTCCTAGAGATGAGATGTATTTCTTTCCCCTCTTTTTCCAGTCCCGCAGCATCCATCCTCAAAGCATACACGCCTGTGTCCGTGAAGATCTCTCGTGCAAAGCCGGCGAAATTGCGGTTGACAGAGCCGATGAGCTTGTTGGAGGAGGAGAGCAGCGAAAAGTCCCAGGACAGGGGTCGTTCTTCGATATATGCAAATTGGACGTACTGACCTTCGTCAGTTCGCCCGGCTTGCCCTGCCACCTGGGCTTGCTGTGCTATTGACAGGTCGAGACCGGCGGTGGATGTGGGCTCGTTGGCCTCGCCCGGAGGCTGGTGGAAGAGGAAGAGGTTGTATTTGCGCCTGAGAGGGGCCCATTGAGATTGTGCTTCGCCAATGATGCGCATGTCTGAGAGAGGTAGAGAAGAGATCTGGGCGGATTGCTCCGTTACGCCAGGGATCGTGGCGTTCGAGGTTTTGACGAAAGATGTAGCGTTCGGAGCGAGAGATGCGGATTCCAGGGGATCATATACTCGGATTTGGGAATTGACCACCGATACAGGACGATGAAACTGCGGCATATTAGCCATGCTTGACGGCTGTGGCTCCTTCGTCACGTTCATACTCTGAGAACTTCTTTTTGCTCTTTGTTGAAAACGTGCGTAGTAAAAGCTCGATGTGTGCCCAACCACTGTCTTCCCATCACCTTCCCAAACCCTCCATCGTGCTCCGCCATGTAGCCAACATGATTTCCGTGCGGATCCATAATCACGTAACGGTTGGCTTGTTCGAAACCTAGGAACAAGTTCATCATCTCCATCTGTCTCTGTACGACTAAACCCGAATTGGCCAAAATCGAGGTGGCGGGATGCGTCTCCTTGAGGACAGCCTTTGAATCTTCTGGGATGTGGACGGGCGCAAGGAGATTGTTTTCTGACGGCGAAGTTGAAGCGAGAGCATCGGATATTGAGGGCGTCGTTGAGGATGTTCCTTGTGCTTGGGCGGGAGAGGGTTCAGGTTTCTTGCCGCGAGGCGTGGAGGGTTGCGAAGGAGCTTGACTGTTACGAGTCCGTTTCGATGACCGCGGCTGGTGGAGACGAGCAGCGCCGCGATAACGTACACCGGATATACGAAACGCTGGCAGACGAAAAGTCCGGCCAGTCACATTACTGACCGAGATCATTGTTGCAGCATGGATGGCGACAGAGTGATCCCCTTGGTCGCAGGACAAGGTAGGATATGCAAAGTAATTTGGTGGTTGTAGCGAGTCAGTCCTTCGTCATACCTCTCCCGGCCCAATTCAGTAGCTTAGTCATTCGAATATCAAACTCTCACTACCAGTAAATCTGCTTCGCTTGCTTGATAGCTGATAACCTCTGCTTACTACGTCTGTGATGTCTCTTCGTCTAGTACGGCTGAACAAACACGCTCTGCTCTGTGCGTACTGTGTTTCCGAATGGGTCTGACAGTGATATATTCCATGGCACGCCATCTTTCGACTCTAATCTCTTCTGGATCGACTACAACTGATGCGTTTCCGGGCATGGACGCCACATCCGGCAGTCAACCCGAGTCTACAGCTCGAGCATGAAGCCGACCGGCCTGCTATCCTTTCGCTATGCTCAGAGCTGGAGGGTCTAAATGTTTTGGAGCCTCTCATAACCGCTCCAGTCAATGAGTGCCCTTTTCACGGGAGAAAAGTGGATGGGAAAAGTGGAAGGGTTCCGTCAGTTGGAGACCATCGAGACCGAGCTTGAGAGCTTTGTTCATCATTACTGTTGTAGGTACCAGCCCGCGTCTTGACTCGCGTGGTGCAGAGTGAACTCGCACTCTGAGGCCAGCGCTACCCTCCATCTAACCGGATCTAGTATCAAGAGACGACCCCTATTTTAGAAGAAAACACCTCGCCCCCTGATGATCATGTTTGAGTTTTCCTTTGCGAGGCTGTGATGATAACGACAAATCATGATGGACGACTTTCCTAGGGCAGCATCGATGGTCGTTGGTAGGTCCCGATGAGGATGGTGATTTTCTGGTCCTCTCAGAGAAGCTGCAGCAGTGGTCTGAAGAGGAGTCTTCACGACGGCGCCACGATGGTCCTTCACTCGCGATCCAGGCTGTCGTTTCCGGCATGCATCCTGGCCCTCATTCTTTTGGCACTTTACTTCCGGTCACATCCAGATCTGGTGACGATCAGGAATGCCGGATCTGAAATGCAACCTACGCAGGACGAATCCAAGCCAGCAGGAACACAACCAAATCGGCCAATTGCAATTACCCATCCGAAATACCAGGCAGGAATTCCTAAGCCAGCAGGCCAAAACTATTCCAGAACAGTCGTCATAGCCAGCACTTCCAAAGAAGACACTACGTGGCTGGCCCATCTTGCCAATGAACCAAATCTGGCAACAGCGGTTTATGTGGTTGACGATCCGAATTCTCCGCTGACTGTTCCCAAGAACAAAGGCCATGAAGTGATGGTCTACCTGACATATATTATCGACAATTACGACCAATTGAGTGATATAATCATGTTCATGCATGCTCACCAGATCACTTGGCACAACAATGACCTAATATTCTCCGATGCTGTGGAGATGGTTCGACGACTGAGCAGCCAGAAGGTTACCCGCGATGGGTACATGAACATGCGATGCCATCTAGATCCTGGCTGCCCTGACCACATTCATCCCTCTACAGACGATGATCACGGCGGCAACGTCCCAGAAGCAGTCGTCATTGGTAGAGCGTGGATAGAGCTATTTCCCGATGCCGAAGCGCCGCCGAGAGTACTATCGCAACCATGCTGTGCACAATTTGCCCTAAGCAAAGCAAGAATCCAAAATCTGCCGTTGGACCGATATGTCGCCTTCCGGAAATGGTTGTTAGACACAGAACTTGACGACCGATTGTCCGGCAGAGTATGGGAGTACGTCTGGCAATATGTATTTGCTGGTGTCGAAGAATTTTGCCCCATCGAAAGCGTCTGCTACTGTGATGGTTATGGTGTTTGCTTCGGGGGAGAAGACTCATATCAGGAATGGTTCGCAATGAGGAAGAAGAGCAGAGAACTGGCAGAAGTCAAGGAATCGCTGGGAGAAGATGAAAATGTGGCAGAACAAAAGCTGCAGATCCAAGTGGAGTTGACTGAATTGGACCTGAAAATGTCCACACAGAAGAAGGACGCATTTCTACGTGGAGATCATCCGAACAGTCGAGCGGTCGAAGCAGGCAGGGATTGGAAAGAGGGAGACGGATTTCAATGACTTGTCACACTAATTGCTTGAGAGACTTGCACGAGACGCTTCCAAGAGACCGCCAGATCCAGTACCAGGCCGGTGTGATTTCGATGACTCGTATCAACCCTCAAGTCTTGCTCTGGACAAGTTTCCTGCCAACATTGTCAGCACGAACCATATGTCTTCGGATTCTACCACACGCAACCAATATGGATCACGTACCTACCGATCTGGTCTCGTTGGTCAAGCCGAGTCCATGATTCCCATCCATCCGAGCCTTCAAAGACTCGATCTTGGAAAGACATAGCCCCGGAGGAGTGGACAAATTTTCTCGTATGGACACGAATCGGGACGTCTACACGCTATCGGACTCCACGACGTTTCGGTTGAGCGCTCAGTTGATTTTCTCTATGCTTGATCCACAAGGATCCCTCTTTGAAGCTGATTACTATGAGCAAAACCCTCCCGTTCGAGCTTTAATCGGGTGGACGGCTTTTGACATCATGTTTTGTGGTTCGCTCCAAATAGTACTCGTCGAACCAACATCCTCCCTTGTGTTCACGCTCGTCATTCTCTTCCTTTACATACTCCGATGGCTTCATGACGTCGCCTTGGTAGGTTCCATAGTTCTCTTCATCGTCCGAGACTTCACCGATTTCATCGATTACGAAAGAAGTCCCTTTCGTTGCCGCTGCCTGCTTCGCAGCCTGCAGTCGAACTTTGTCGCCAGGATACAAGATCTCCTTCTCAAGCTATTCTTCACCAATGTTTGGAATGAAAGGAACAGTCCATTGTTTTTCGAGGATCGTAAAACGTGCCGCTATAACTTCAATACTGAATCGTGCTTCATCATTCTTCGTCTTGGCCAGATCGAACCCTGAAAGTCCCATAGCTTTTCTAAAGACAAAACGCAGCCTATCGAGCTCGAAGAACTTGATGGACGAACGGGGACCATGTTCTCTTTGATATTTGAGCTTGCAGCCATCTTTGGGTATAGAGATCTCTTCGAAAACGAGTACGCTCTTGGGAAGACAGTCTAGGAAGACCAGCCAAGACAACATTGCGTGACTTTACAAGACCTGATCTCTTTGGTCCACCAAGAGCTTCATCAGAGGTAGAAGCCATCATGATCTGATATATTGGATCTCCCTCAGGCTTCTTCATCAAATACCACGAAGCTTTCGGTAGATTCATGTCGTACGGCCAAGTCGAAAACATGCCGTAGGATCTCTGGACGCGACCTTTCGATGGTAGCAAGAGGCTGCTGGAGAACGATTTGATAAAGTTTGGCAGTCGCGGAGCGCTTCTGTCGTTTCAGCATTGCTTGTCCGTGGGGAATCCCTGCTGCCACCACGGGATGTCGCTAATGGCTGGCGTTATGATTGGCAACGAAACCCAGCGTTAGAATGTTGATCAAACGGAACCCCCGTTGGGCCTTGAGATATCCTACTTCACAGCACGATTGCTTGTGTCTTAATCGGACCATGTTGGACCTCCTGAGCTGCTTTGATCTTCCCTTCCTCAATTTTCACCGACCTGGTACATTGTGCCGAGAGGTTGATAGAAGCACAAGATGCACTGCCGCGCAGACGAAGAAATCGCTTCTTCGAACCGCGTCACTCTCTTGCATACGCACCCACATCGCATACGTCAAACTATCTGGGTTGGTATTGCCTTGTCAGGCGGTAGATTTGGTAGGATGATATTGTCTGCGTAGACACGCGTTAGCATCCTGAGAAACTTTGCCATGCTTCAAAGTGATAGCTGCCAATTTCAAACGACAAGTCGTGGGGAATATCGTCAATAGTTTTGTCCGATTATGCAAGAAGAGATGTGGCAGAACAGTTTATTATTCTGTGCAAACCCGGTGGTCTTCGGCCCAAAAACTCACGTGACATCAGACCTCCTTTCAAGGGCGTGGCTGCAAACCAATCTCACGCCACAATGAGCATTTCTGGCGCCTCCACCACCTATCACATTGATCAGCGATGATCACGCTGTTGCCATAGATGCACCGTATCTTGTCAAGAAGCTGTCCATTCGCCTCCCACTACGGGGATTCAGGTGAGCACAAACGAATCCCACGATACTATCACTTCACATCCTCCCCAGCCACATTCAGTACACGCAACGTGCATTTATACCTTGATCGCTTTGCTTCTCCTCCTCGCTGCAACTGTCATATCATACAGCACATCCTTGAATGCAAACAGGAAAGCAGCTGTCAGAACGCTCTGACTGACTTTCGGTCCGATGCCTAATTGTTGGTGTTAGCTTTTGAACGTACTCCGCTCAACGGAGACTGACCGTTGTAGAGGCCCGTCCAACCTTCGTTTTTGACAATCTTCCTCAAACTCCCAACCATGCCTTCTCTTGGCGCATCCTTTGTTGCTACATGCGCGCGGCTCTTGACAGTAATATATGGATATGTGATGCTCGTTGCCAGAAGCTTTCCGATGGCACCCAACAGAAATGCATCTTTCGGGGTGACCTTCCTTCTCTTCTCCAGCAGATTCTTCAACTGCTCAAAAATTGTATATTGCAGTATGGGATTGATGACCAGCACCAAAGCTGGCAGAACTCCTGCAAAAAGTGCCTTCGGACCCTCGTCTCTGAGCAGGCTCATAAGCGTCCCCAAGGTGGATGGAGACCCTTTAGGCCTGCTTTCACCCCCTGACAACACCTTCTCATCCGACTCGTTCTTTCTTGCAGTCATTCTTGTGTTGACCACCCAGATCGGATTGGTGATCAAAACTGTTGCGCTTCCTGCAAGGGCCCCTGCGATCATGCTCTCAATAGTTGTAAGGTTTTTCGAAGCGCGGCCAGCCGTGATGGCCGCCTTTTCAAATCCTGCCCTGGTCCATTCGTACCAGTAGTAGTAGACAAAATTTGTAATGCTGATCCCAAATAATGCTGAATCGAGCCCGGCATAGAGGCCTCTTATTCCTTCTCTGTGAACAATAGAACGGACTGCATCCAAGATCGTGGAATGTGCTCGTTTAGACTCGACTTGTGCTCTTGTTGAAATGGTGATGAGAGGATAGCTGCATGTTCATTATCAGTGCCTATATGTTCGTAGAGGGGAAGCCTTACGTCAAGGTCATTGCCAGTAACCCACCGCCAGCACCAGCCAGAGCGTGCGCAATGTTGTCGCTTTGTTGGGCTGCTGAAGTTGCCGGCACCGGCTCTTGAGCCTTAGGCTCGGCATCACTGGGCGTCGTTGACATGATGCTTAGAGATTAATGGTACTGTTGGTGGATGGTGGACTGCGTGGTTACAAATTGCGGTTTCTCGAGTTGAGAGGGATCGTGCAACGCAGCGCGTTTGAACGTATGGACTTGACGAGGAATGGAGCGGTCACAGACTATATTTGAGGAATCGAAGTCAAACATGTGCAATGCTGCAGAGGGCCAACGTTGAGAGTATGAAGGTGCAACAACTCAGCCATGCGAGGCTGACGAGGGGAACCTCGGTCCCCATGGCGGGCACGTGCTTTGCGCCAAGATCAACCCCTTTAGTCAATCTCCGCCCCAGGGACGGATCATGTCCGAAGTTGTGCCGGCAGGACCATACCTCGCAACCCGAAAACATTGTGTTGGCGATAGGCTCGACAGCAACGGCGAGCGAAACCGGGGAGCATCAATGAAGCGGCTCTATCGCGAAGTCCACTTGTTGCCTCATGCTAGCGAAAGCGAATTCTGCAGCTTGTGCATTGCCTTTCCAGCAATGAGGACTGTCGTGCGCTCAGTGGTAAACCAATCCAGATTCTCAGCTGTCCACGGCACCGTATACCGTGAAGGTGCTCATCTTGCCCCGTAGTGAAGCTCTGACAAGGTGTCCAAGTGGTGTCAATCCACGACAAAAGAGGTCAAGGTATGAGGAGCCACGAGCTCCAGGATAAATGGAAAGTGGAAGGGAAACGATCATCGAGATTACTCCTATGTGTGATGGGCCTTATCTTCGCCCGTTGCAGAACGCTGGTCAGACGCCAGCTTGGGATTCACGCCTTTCTTCTTCAGCCTTTTCCGTTCTGCATTGGCCATGTATTGCTTGTCTTCTTCGCTGTCGAATCCACCAAACTCATCATCAGCAGAAGCCACCGGAGACATCTCTTTCGTTCCATTGACCAACATGCCAGACCCATGTGGCGCTTTTGAGGACGTGACGACACCATTGGTCGCCGCAGTGCCAGAAGGACTCGGTCCAGTCTTCTTCAACTTGCAAACAAAAAACCCGTCCACATTCTCTCGATGGGGGAAGTATCGTCTGGCCATGTTCATTCGCTCATCAAATTTCTTGTTGATGTAATTTTTGAAACCTTCCGAGCCGAAAGTACCTAAGCCTGTGTCTACAATCCTCACGTTCGGTCTCTTTCTCAGCGCATATTGCACGACTCCTTCATTTTCCTCAACTGTCACACTGCACGTCGCATACACAACATACCCACCAGTCTTGCTTGCATGATCAGTTGAATCGATGGCAGCCAATAACAATTGCTTCTGCATGTGTGGCAAGGCGAGAAAGTCGCGTTCTGTCTTGGAAGTCTTCACGTTAGGATCTTTGCCAATGACGCCAGTGCCTGAACATGGGGCGTCGAGTAATACTCGATCGAAACCTCCCAAGATCTTGGGAAAGGCTTTTTTCGCATCAAGATTGCTGACGATGGTGTTCTTGCAGCCCAGTCTGTGGATATTTCCGATCAAACCTTTTGCCCGCTTTCGGTTTGCGTCATTCGCAAAGATTGCGCCAGTGTTTCGCATCAGAGCAGAGATGTGCGTAGTCTTACCTCCAGGTGCAGCTGCCATGTCTAGAACACGCTCGTGTGGCTGTGGTGCCAAGGCCATGACAGGAAGAAATGAGGATGCGGCTTGGATGATATAATGCCCCGCAAGGTACTCAGGTGTAGCTCCCAAGGGTACCGCGGATTCAAATACCTGCAAGCCAACCTTTGACCATTTTCCAACTGGTTCAAGCACGACTCCTCGGTTGATGAGTGCCTGGGCTAGTGTGCGACGGTTGGTCCGGAGAGTATTTGTGCGTAGAACCACTGGACGAGGTGACTCATTGGCTTCGAAGAATGCGAATGCTTCAAGAGGGGTGAAAATGGAAAAGAGTTTTTCTGCAAGGTAGGGGGTGTATCCATAATAGGTGCAGATATCCGAGAGAAGCAATGACGTGTATTCAGCTCGAGACTTGTTTCTGTCTGCCAGCTTGGAGAAATCTCCAAGTATCCGCAGCGTGTCTGTGATTCTAGTTCTCAGTAACTGCAAGTCTGGCGCAAGACCTTGCGTGGCAGCATCCCCACCATCTTCATCGGCTCCTGGAGCAATGTTTGTCTGCATGGCAGCATCTTCATCGGCTCCTGGAGCAATGTTTGTCTGCATGGCAGCATCTTCAAGCTCCTCCTGTGCGTGCAAACGTATATCTGCGTGTTCTCTGTCCAGCTTTCGTGACAGTCCTTCGATGTTTGCGGCTGTAAGCTTCTCCTCCGCTTCTGACCCGTCCTCGTCTTCTGAAAAGCGCGCTGGACCGGCCTGCTCTCCGTCGGAGTCGAAGACGGAGAGGTCAGATTCACCATTTGTGAGCTCCAAATCGTCGTCTTCCTTAACATCCATATCAGATGCATTGGTGTCCCCTATATCTCCATCTTCCCGATCTTCCAGGGGCTCCACCACGGCATCATCCTCGTCATCGGTCTCTTCCAACGCGTCGTGGGTTGACAAAGATTCGTCTACTAGCTTGGATAGCTTCCCATTCGCCGCAATTCTCGATTCAATGCTAGTCTTCCTCGTAGGTAATGCATCACTTGTGTCTGCTTTCCTTCTCTTAGGGCCCGATCGACTGGTCTTACTCTGCTCATTCGCTTTCCGCTTTATGGAGAGGTTGAGCTGTTCCAGACTCGGTGGTGGGCCTTGCTTTCTCATTCGGCGACCGGGACCCATATTGGAAGTATTACTGTTCAATGAATGTTCAATGCGTGAAGAATTGGGGAGGGTCTCAGCAGGGTCGACTTTTCCTCGAGTTCAAAAGAATACCCGGAGCAATTTTTCACGAGGATGAACTCGGCTATACTTGCCGTTCTATCAGAAGCTTCAAGGCTGGATTCTCACTCTAAGCATATGATGTCAGTCGAAGCGCAAAGCACTGGACAACTACAAACAACTGATGGGAATTGAGCTGCGGTAGCAATTGTATATCAGAACCGATCTCAAGAACAAAGGAAGTCTCCTTGAAAGAAAAGACGTTGCCCTGCGACTGTCTCAGCCATAGCCGGCAGAACTACCTTCAGAATCCGCTCCTCGGAGCTCCCAACCAGGCGCACCTCTACCCGCTGGCCCAAGTCCTCACCTCTCCTGCTGCCTCCAAATAGACGACCGACACGATGAGTGAGCTCACCTTTGCAAAGACCTTCCTCCAAACACTTGACGCTAAACCAACAAAATACTCTTCGGATCATGTTTTCGATCCTAAGACCTTCGGGACGAGAATACCAGTATGCATTGGCCTTGTTCTTCATTTCTATATCTTCTATGTAGGCACTTACTGACGTCGCATACTTGTGTCTAGTTTACTCTCCCAAAACTACCCCATCCTCCCCATCCTCCATATCCAAAGTCGACCCCAAGTGCTCCTCCAGCACCAGGAGCTACACGTACCACTCCCACCATATCATTGACTCTAAAGTCTTCTCGAAACCCCACTCTAAACGTCACCCTATCCAAAATCGACCCGTCTACGACCACAATCGCACAACTCCGAGACTCAGTACAAAGCGAGCTCGGTGGCTCCAGTGTTGTTCCTGCTGAGAAGATCAAGATCCTCTACAACAAGAAGCCAGTGCCAGCGAGCAAGAAAACCGTTGGCGATGTCCTTGAAGGCGAGAGTATGGAAAAGGGGAAGACGGTGGATATGGGCGTCATGATCCTGGGTGGTGCTCCCGATCCACCTGCTAAAAGGGGCGAAGTATCTGGCCATGATGCTGCGCCGGCAATGGCTGGGGAAGTAGGAGAAGCCCCTGCTCCGCCACCAGATCATATGGAAGGGATAGAGAAGATATCTTCGCCGCCGCCTGTGCAGGGGCCCAGTGGGCGGCAGATTCTCCGGACGAATGATTTCTGGACGGATTTACAAGGGTATTTGGAGCAAAGGATTAAAGACGAAGCAGAGGCGGTAAGATTGGTTCAGAAGTGGAAGAGCAATTGGAACTTGGAGTGAGCATATTGCTGTGATTATTGCTTGGTGTACAGCACGAATAGAAAGAAAAGGAAGAGCACGGTGATCGTTCACTATACATCCATTGCGTCGTACGCGTCCTAGATTCTATATCGGCTCGTTAAGCTATGTCGCTTATGCTATCTCCATGGTCATGCCAATGTTTCACAATTGTACGCTTCACAGAACTCCACCCCGTCACGATCGTACATACCCGCTGTCTTCGAACGAGGTCTCCACATTATCTCATCTCATCTCGTCCAGTGCATTCCCTCCGCTCTGACTGTAATGCCTCGTATGACTTTGCTGCTGCTGCTGCGGGTGAGCAGTATAGCTTGGCGCTGGCGCCATCAGACCACCAGCAGGAGTATAGGTTCTCGAAGGAGGAGCGGTTGAGTGCTGATGTCCGACTGAACCTCTAGATTGATGACTGTGTTGTTGCTGCAGCTCGAGCTGCAGCAGAAGCTCATACCTCTGTTGCTGTCGTTGCTGCAACTGCCGAAGCATGCTCTGACTGTCTTCCATCCACTGCTGTTGCTGCTGTTGCTGCGGTAACGCATAGGCGTAACCAGACTGAGTCTGATGCTGCTGCTGAGGGTCCGCGGTTAGGCTCCGGCCGTCATAGCCAACAGACGGAGGACGTGGTATGCTCGAGTGTGGCGCAGCTGGTGGTTGAGGCGGGGGTGGAACAGGTGTGGTCTGTACATGCATTCCGTGCTGTTGTGAATTGTTATAAGAAGGCATCCGAGAGTGATTACCTTGAGACGAAGTCGAATGGGTCCGGTGGTAGGGCTGCTGCATAGGAATCGACGCCGCAAGGGGAGGGGACGGAGCATGAAGAGGAAGTTGTTGCTGCTGCATAGGCGTACGATACTGATATGAAGGCACAGACGATGGTTGGTGTTGCTGATGCTGCATTTGATCCCTGGCTTGACTAGCCAAACTGGAAGGAGCAGTCGCATAGGGTGATATGGTGGAAGGCTGCTGTGCTTTTGCACTATGATCGGAGCCTGTGCTCGAGCTTGACTGACGAGGATCAAAACGCTGTATCCACTCTCGGCCTAGCTGTGCAGAAGGAGTGGGGCCTCCAGCGGGTGGGCCTACAGAGTGGTTGGGTGTAGGATCTTGATGTTGAGGTAGGTTTGACGGAGGAATGGTATTGGGTTGAATGTGCATGTGACTTGAGTGTTGAGGAAAAGGTGAACGGGTTTGCTGGCCCTGTAAGAAGCTGGAGAAATCCTCGCGCTGCGCTGGAATCTGCTGCTGTGGTTGCGATTGACTTGTGTAATTGGTAACTGTAGGTGACTGGTAGGTCGGCATATTAGATCCGAGGTCTGCTATGAGTCGCTTACGCGACGGAGGCTCCGATGGCTCGTCGTTCAGAATGCTCATAATGTTCGAACGCTTTGCTGGGGCAGCCTTTGATGGTTCTACGGCTGCTTGGAAAGGAGTCGAGCTGGGCCGTGCAGGCTCTTTGGGCATGGTGAAAAGGTTTGGGAAGCGTGTTTCTATGGGAGACCGAGCCGGTGACTGTCCATGTGACACTTTCTCGCTCTGAGACCCATGCCGCCGGTAGGAGAGCTCGGGCTCATGCTTCAAAGTCACCTGCAGGGGTGATGCAGGTATTGTTGAGCTAGTGTTGCGTAAGTGGCCCAAATGGGATGCTTCGGATTGTTGAGTTTTTGTCTGCTGCTGAGAATATGGAGGCTGTGGAGCAGAGTGAGGGACACTGGTGTATTGCCGCGGCACGTGCTGGATTGGCTGGGCTGAGGTGCTGGTCGGATAATGAGGAAGCAGTGTGGGATTGCCTTGCGATAGGTTGACCTGGTTCCCGTCACCATGCAGGCTTGCCGCCGGTGCCTGCGTGGCATGTTGAGCTTGAGATTGGGCTTGCCGGACATCACGTCTTTCCTCAGTAAAGAAGCCAGCTCTAGGTCCGTGACTGGGCCTCGATAACAGGGCGTTTGTAGATGGGAGACCTTCTGAGCCGTCGTCAACACGTAGATGAGAAAGCATTGCTGATATTGGTGATGGTTGACTCGTTTGTTTAAAGCGAGAGGCTGGCACTTGATCATGGCCGGACAGGCCTCGAAGAGCTAAAGGAGGCGAGAAGTCTTCTACCGTAGGTGCTTTGACTTTACTCGTTACGGAATCGGCCTTACTGTCCGCAGGCTCGAGGCCTGATATGAGTAGACGTTGTGAGGATGGGGTGGTATCATATTTTCGTTTAGGAGGCGGAATCGGGTCAAGTTGAAATCCTGGAGGTTCCCCACGAGACTTCCTCTCTTCGGCGGCTTGTGCTCTATCTTCCAACCATTGCTTACCATTGAGGACTTCCCGTGCAAAGTGATTCTTGACCTGTATTTGGTCAGTGATGACTTGTGAAATGTTTCGGGCGACAAGGAGATTTACCATGTTCGATGTCTTCGTTTCCATGAAATTGGATATTCCGGTCCAGTCGCGTCCGAAATAGTCGACTAGAGTAGGGAAGTAAGTTGTTTCGGGAACAGACCAATAGCTGGATGATTGTTGGGAAACGATCCGAGCAGTAATTAAGGGTCGACCAGAAGTTGTGCCGTCTAGCGTAGAGGTGGTCAGCAGCGTCGCAGGCCGAGCCTGCTCCACATCTGGGAGAATGCTCCTTTGTACATCACAGATGAAGGTTTCGTCGACCTTCGGCAAGAAAGCGTCCAACTTTCCATTCGCTCGAGCGGCCTTGACATCTTTTTCGATCTTCTGGGGAGATGGCCCGGCAGCAGGCCCGGCAGCTGCCTTGGTCTTCTTAGGACCTTTTGGCCCAGCTCGCTTTCTACTAGTGGATTTCTCATTGGACTGTTCACCATTCGATTCCTTCGCAACTCTGCGAGTAGCTGTAGCTGGTACACCAGTGGTCTCCACGTCAGTTGCAGTCTCACCAAATGTTGGAGCGGCTGCTCTTCTCGGTCGACCAGTATCTGTCACGGCTGCAGGCGTAGTATCCACTTCTTCTCGCTCGTACACCAAATCTGACATTAGTGCTGTAGATCTTGGTCGGACAGCCGGGCCCCTGCCACGCCTCTTCTTCGGCAAAGTCTTCCTCCATAGATCTTTGTACTTTGCAGTGTGTTTCGTAAGGTAGTAGTGGAGAATGCATTGTTGAAAGTCTCTGCCTGGAAGGCATTCCGCAATATCACTCCACTTTTTGGGATTATTGTTGAATGCCGCTATGAATGCTTTCTGCTCCTCCGCGGTAAAATCATCCTTCGGTGGGATGAATGCAAACACGTCAAGAGTGGTTCCCTCTGGGATAAGCTGATTTCTGTCCTCGAAAAAAGATGATTCTACCTCGTGTCGCTCCATCATTGCTGGTATCACTGCCTCCATGTCATGATTAGGTTTCGCAGTCAGCTCTCTGTCACGCCTTTCCTGTTCTTCCCTAGCGGACTGCTCTGATGCTTTGAGTATGTTCTGCAAATCCAGCTCTGTGATGTTCTTTGCACCTCGTGTCCTTTCAATCAATGGTGTAGGCACCACTGTAGGTGCGAGGGGCAAGGGCGGGGATGCTGGAGCAGGAGTTAAAGGGTTCTCTTCCCTTTTTTTCTGATCGATCTTGAACATTGCGTTTCTCCAAGGTTGATAAAGGTTCGAAAACTCCTCTTTCAGCTTCACATGCTGGAGGTTCGTCTCACGTGCTTGTAGAGAGAGCTCTTGACATAATGCAGCCACGATGCTGTCTTGCCTCTCGTCGTCGTCGTCGTCGGAGCCATCAAAGGTGCATTGGTCTTGCTGGACAGTTGTAGACAGGAATGGAAGGTCCTCGATTGGCGGGGTGGGAATAGGATTGTAAGGCAAGTCCTTCAGAAACCGGCATGCCGGCTGTGGGGACTCTTCTCTTTCCTCTTCCGCTACAGGCGAAGGCAAGCCAACTGGTCCGTTAGTTTTTTCGGGCTCGGTCTCTTCCATCACCACGTCTGCTTCAATCCCTGCTGGCGCTGATCCGTCTGCTATCATGCCGAGCAACTGGATTCTGACAAGTAGACCTACGATTATAGGATCGCGCAGCGGCGAAAGCGGTCTTTTCGCAGCAAGGAGGTCCTTCTCTTTCTTGAATTTTCTCTCCGAATCTGCAAAGTCTTCTTCGTCCAATCCATCATCATCGTCATCGGCTTCTTCGTCACTTGACGGTCTGAGCGACATTGGCGGAAGAGCATCATCCTTGATGCTGGTCTCCGGCTCAAGGCTGGGAACCACCCTTTCAGACGAGGTTTCCGCGTCGCGGCGGTGCAGAGTCGGACTGCGGTCCTTTTCTCCAGATTTGGTGATGACCTTAGGCTTAACGTTCTGACCAACGAAGGGATCGGCGTTGGTTCGGTGAGTTGCGGGGAGCCCGTAGTTGCGCTCTCGCTGAACAGCTTGGGCAGGCTTTGAAGGGGCACTATTCATGATTGACGGTCGCGTTGGCGCAGTTGGAACCTTGTAACCAGGAGCACTCCAGGGATGAAAGTACTGCTTGGGCTGGATCCGAGGGCCTGTAGGTATGTTCGATCTTGGAGCGGTAGGAGAGGCCTCCATGGCTGCAGGGCCTGTGGGAATACCTGGTGGAGTTTTTGGTGGCAGAACTTTGGTTGTTGCATGGTCTAATCTTTTCAGAGATAATGTCGACGACGTGGAGGGTGCTACCTGTTTCAGGCTTAATTGCTTATGCGGAAATTTTTGGCCCTCGGTACCACTTCCTGCAAATGACTCCCAGCTTTCGTTTCGTGGTGGACCAATGGCGGAAGGGGCTTGTGTAGTCGGTGTTGAGCTTGTAGCAGAGCGCACTAAATGAGGTTGTATTTCTGGTTTTACCCGTAGGTCCGAATTATAGGCATTTGACTCCTGGTAAGGCGGCGCTGTAGTGACCATTGCGCGATCAGCTTTGGGACCCTTCGGTGGTAGGAATGGAGCGCCGTGACTAGGCGCAGCAAATTTTTCGATGGCTTTCTCTGGTTGCGAGCCAGCGGCTGACTTGAGGGGTGGGGCGGTCTCAGAAGATGCCTCCGCTGGACATGTCTTGGTTGGCTTGATGTACTCCAGTGAGCTTCCGAAGGCTGGTACTGTTGGCGCAGAAGGTGGGGAGACAGCTCGGCGAGGGTTGCTGTCGGTGCCTACAATACCAACGTTCGTGGAGGAGTAATCACTTTTGTCACCATCTACCCGAGCCTCGCGTCCAGAACCTGTTGGAGTGAGGGTCGTTGAGAACTTGCGGCCTGGCTCAGCAATAGGGGTGTAGGATGGTTGTGTAGGAGCAGCGGTAGCCAAACGTGACGGCCCTGGAGCTTGATTCCCTGTACTGCTGCGACTAGGCGACCGATCATGCCTCCAGACCGCAGGTTCCCTTTCTCGATCATCTCGCTCAAGCGACCTTTCATTGTCCCGCCTGTCAAAACGTTCTCTGTGATCAACGTCTGAACGCTCCCAGTCTCGATCGCGTTCCCTCCAGCTTTCCCGGGACCTACTTCGAGGGCCAAACCCATCTCGTTCCATCAAAAACTGGCGGCCTCGGCCACGGTCCCAGTCTGCTCGTCCTCGAGCGCGCAGAGGCCCACCACGACCAGCAGAACCATGCCACATCGGAGGAGCGTCTGACATTCTCAGTGCAGTTGGCGGAGCCTCCTTGGATTCTCGTCTCACGCGGTCTGGGGACATCGATCGGTCTCGAGGGTGAAATGGCCGAAGATCACGGGTGGGGAGTAGATCTCGGTCACCAACAGGAAATTCTCTATCCCTTCTGGGCCTGTCGGGTCTCTCATTGTCCCGTCGAAATGGCGGTGCAACTTCTCGATCACGGAAATCAGATCGAGGACCGAAGCCTCCTCTGCCGCGAGGAGTGGGAGGACCAGCATGTCGCAAAGTGTCGGCCTTTGGACCTCGAGGGATTTCTCGATTAGAATTCTGACCAGCTTCGGCCCCACCTCTGAAGCCCAAGTGAGTGGGAGGATGGTCGTGAGTTGCGGAAGTTCGACGATCGGAGAATCGGGGAGGTGAGCGGTCTCTGACCGGGCCATTGTATCGGCTCATAGTGATGATATGCTTGGTTGTGGATTTTCAAGACACGCCCAGAAGTAGTCAAGTGCTTCTTGGCAGTATCAAGCCGCTACACGTGACGGCAACATCGGCCGCTTGAGCCACTTCAGCCACTTCAGCCACTTCAGCCACCGGTTCGGCACCAATCGCGCCACGGAAGTGAAAACGAGGACGCGAGATGAAACAGGCAGGACAAGACTCTTCAACCACCACCGATCAAATGGCTGGAGGAAGCATAAGACTCATTCAACCTGGAACTCTCGTAATGCCCCAACGATCCAATAGTGGTAGACGCTTAGGCGACGAGAATCGAGGTCTGGGATTACTAACTGAGCGTTTATGCGACAATGTGCATGTTGAGGCCTCGGATGTGCGATTGTTTCACTTATTCAAAGGCGGGAATTCAATGATGCGGTTGCAGTCGGCATTCGTCTGGAGATAAATGCTACCAACGGAATGCTTGATAAGTGGATATGGTGTTGACACCAGAATGGAGACAGAGATCGATCGAGTCCGAAGGCGAGACAAGATGTGGTAACGGTGGAAGGGGCAAGCGAAAGACGATCGGCTCGACAGGAACCCAAAGACCTCCGGACTGACTTTCGACTTTCACCTGGGCGTCTGCAATAACTACTGCATGAATCTGATCAATGAGTGTATGCAGGAGGAAGCTATCTACGCAAACTAGCAAGGAAGAAGAAGATAGGCCTATGCTGAGTAAGCCGCCAAGGAGCGCCTACGACTGAATCCGCACTCACGCGATCGCAGGTACCACATAATTCATCGTCAACCTTTATTATGGAGATGTCGATTCGAGTTCTCCTTCTCCAAGGCCAGCGGTGCCACGGATGCTGAAGCTCAATCTCCAAACGGCGGACCATTAGCAGCTTCATTGAATGGCCATACTAGCCTTGGTGAAGTGACCCGGCTCCTTGGAACTGTCATCTACCTCGCTTGTATCATATTTCCGTCCGCCTGTTCCGAAAGCCCACATTGTCACTATTGTGAATTTCCGTTGGCCGGACTTAGATATTGTCAGCGCTGAGAAGATGACAGACACCGGGGCCAAAGGAAATGGTGATTCTGGCCCTGATGGGGCCAAAGAAGCGGTCTTTGTCGCTTCTGATCCGGTGCCAGAGGGGGCACGACCAGTTCGAGGAATCGACTTCAACCTCCACGGCGATAGAAATATCTCCGTCGTTGACTTAGTTGAGGGTATGTGTGATATGGGTTTCCAGGCAAGCGCAGTCGGCGATGCAGTTCGAATAATCAATGAAATGGTCCGTCGTCACCCTTAATCTGGCCAGTACTTGACGAGGTAATACCTGACTGTACCTGCAGAGGACATGGAAGGACGGTGATACTGGCGACCGAAGCACCATCTTTCTTGGCTACACTTCCAATTTGGTTTCTTCTGGTCTTCGTGAAACGCTTCGCTACCTCGTCCAACATAAACACGTCTCGGCTATTGTCACCTCAGCAGGAGGGGTGGAGGAGGATCTAATCAAGTGCCTAGCCCCGACATATCTCGGTTCTTTCTCGACTCCCGGAGCATCACTACGCGCGCAGGGTATAAACCGTATTGGAAACTTGATCGTACCGAATAGTAATTATTGCGCATTCGAGGACTGGGTCGTTCCTATCCTAGACAGGATGCTTGAAGAACAGGAAGCATCCAAGTCGACAGACGCCCCCTTTTTCTGGACACCAAGCAAGGTCATCAGACGGCTTGGCAAGGAAATCAATGACGAGTCTTCTGTCTATTACTGGGCTTACAAGCATGACATCCCGGTATTCTGTCCAGCGTTGACCGACGGCAGCTTTGGAGACATGCTCTACTTCCACACCTTCAAGACTTCACCACAACAGCTTCGGATAGATCTGGTTGAGGACATTCGAAGAATCAACACTATTGCTGTGCGAGCGAAACGGGCCGGTATGATCATTCTTGGGGGCGGAGTCATCAAGCATCATATCGCCAATGCATGTCTAATGCGAAACGGAGCTGAGAGTGCTGTATATATCAACACGGCCCAGGAATTCGATGGGAGCGATGCTGGGGCCAGACCGGATGAAGCGGTGAGCTGGGGAAAGATCAAGGCAGATGGCGAGAGCGTAAAGGTGTGATCGATATCTGTTTTCATCATATTACGAGCAGCTGACACGTAGAAGGTGTATGCAGAAGCGACTGTAGTCTTTCCAATGATTGTTGCGGCTACCTTTGCGCGGCAAATCTCTCCAAGCACGATTTCTGGAGAGCGGCTCGCCCAAGAGTTCTAGAGGAAGAATCATATTTTAGCCAAGAGGCTCTTTTCTAGAGGTCGGCCACAGTGCTACTCCTTATGTCGTCGACGCGCCAGACTCAACTGAAACTGATCCTGAAACTAAAAGTTCAACTTCAACTTCGAACGACAACGAATTGATAGGTCAAGTGTAGATCAAGGCTTGGCAAACTTATTCAACAGCCTTACCTCGTCAAAGGGCCAGACTAGCCAGTAAAACATTGACTTCAGAGCACGGCAGGTGGCTTTGGAAGCTCGTAACGGTATCTAATGCATCACAGTCTTCGAAGACGTGGGTGACGACATTCGGTCAAAGAGGTCAGCCAAACCTCGATCAATTGTAATGGATGATCTTGAAGCGAAAGACGAAGTAGACGGCACACGCCGGCAAGGAGGAGCGTGTCAAAGTCAGGGGGCTGAGGCCGGACAGATATAGAAGTTGTGTAGAAAACGGGAAGACTATCTTGATCAATTGAGACGAAGCCGGGGATGGTTCCTTATCTTTGCGCTTCGCATCTGCACTCTGCACTCAACACCCAATTATCCTTCTAGGCAGAAGGAGCAGAGATCCTGAGTTGTCGACCCCAAATCCAATCCCCACAAAGACGGTACTATGTCCGGAGTAATGCAGGTCGAGTTGTGGTTGGTCGTGATGGTGGTTGTGACTCAGCCTCATTTTGATGGGGTGAAGTGTCGTAATTTACCAGTAGCAGGATACGAGGCTGGCCAGGCCCTGAATCGCGGCATACGTGGAACTAGTACCGGAATGTACTGTACCTTACCGAACTCCATGCGAACGTGCTCAATTGGCAAATGCCCAAAGTTCCTCTTGCAAGGTTTCCGCGAAGACTACAGACCACTCGTCAAGACGAATACGCATGATGATTGATCACGCTGACATGGTGATTGACAGAGGGTGATTGACAGAGGGTGATTGACAGAGGGTGATTGACAGAGGGTGATTGACAGAGGGTGATTGACAGAGGGTGATTGACAGAGGGTGATTGACAGAGGGTGATTGATACCGGGAGCATCCTTCTCCATCCCCGCCTGTCCGAGATCCGGGATGTGCCTCCGGTAACGAGCTGTATTGGCCCCCTTACAGTGTTGGCAGTATTCTGCAGGACTCTGTGACTGACTGGTTGCGAGCACCTGGTAACTCGCTTTGGCCCTATGCGGACTGCATAGAGCCAGTCTTCTCGACCGCGGCCCCCCAGCTCCACGAATTAATCCCCTGCCGTCCGTCAAACATCATGCCCAAACGCTCTGCATAAGCACCGCAAATTCCAATTACCAGTACCAGGACCAGGACCAGTACTACGGCTAAACTGCAGTAGTCCACGCAAGGCCCCGCTGCCTCCCCCGGCTTGGCCATCTCCAATTTTCTCTGACTGGTCGCGACTGATCTTCAACTGTGTCTGCCTGCCCTGCCTCGATGCTAGATAAAAGGCAGACACTTGATCAACGCTGACCTACATTGTCCCTCTAGTCACCCGTCTCAAAGCATAGGTCTTTGCTCTGATCCATATCGCTCAACGAGCATCGGCCGGAGGTCTTGCCTCGTTATCTTTTCCTCCTATCTCGAGGCTGGCTGAGCCTCACCGCTATCACTTGCTTTCCTCAACACCTCTTCATCTTCTGCTCGACTGTATCTCCCCTGGATATTCTTCCCGTATGCGTGACCAGATATGGACGTTGCGCTGAGCTCACCCGTGAATGTTCAACGCTCTCCTACCCTCACCCTTTCTCCACGTTCAACCCCATCCACTCTCGTATCACCAACTTTCTCACCACCTGACACCTCTGCTCTCCCTCCGCCCGCCAATAATATGTCTTCCCTGGAGTCTTCGTCTCCAATGACAGCTCCTGAATCGCCCGCGATGCCTGACGCTATCTTGGCCTCGACTCCTACTCTGCCTCCCACCTCGACTGCAACCGCAACCGAACTCAATGATCCTGATTTGCTAAGCGCGCGGAGCGAACTAGCCGAAGCTCGCGAACAACTCTCTCAAGTCCGAGCTCAGCTGCTGGATGTTCAAGAGCAGAATGCAGAAATCAGAGCAAGACAGGAACAAATTCTAGACAGTTTCAGCAGTGGCCCGGAGCCAAGGATTCAACAGGCAGACGCAGGCCTCGGAATTCAAGTTGCTTCAACCGACCCTCCGAGTGCGTCAGTCACCCCACAAGATACCCCGTCTACAGATGCTTCGACGTCCCGCGAGCAGCCAATGATTACAGGCACAGGCCCCAGACTTGTCGCTGAGGCTGAAGACGATGCTCCAGACTTGGAACGTGCTCAGCCGGCCGCAGAAGAGTCTACTGAGGAGCCGCAGCAAATCGAAGAGCAGGTGCCATCGACAGATGCTCCGAACGAACCTGCCCCCCCAGCAGTTCCTGACGAGGTCGCTCCTCCATCGCCACCTGCAGATGCAACAGACGAGCCGCCAGAATGGGTGGATATAGAAGAAGACATGTCTGTGCCTGACGAGGAGGAGCTCAAGGAGATTGAAGCGTCAAACGATACAAGTGCAAGGGACGTGAAGCATCACGAGGAGTCATTTTACGCAGAGGCGCCCGAAGATCCGGAGCAACAGCCCTCACAGAAGATGCGCCTTACGTGGGTCATCAAAGGTGTCCGGGGGACCAAGGAAAAGCCTAACCGAGCACGCATCATGAATTCACCGGCTGTGCTCGTCGGAGGGTTTTATTGGTATCTAAAATTCTTTCCAAGAGGCAATAATTCATCGGCTTTGAGTGCATATGTCAAATGCTCAAGGAGAGAACCAAAGCCAGATGAAGAAGTCCCAGAAAACACTTTCTCAGTCGTCTATGGAGCCCCGGATGCCGATCTTGGCGGGCTCAAACCCGCCATTGACATGTCTATCCCTGCCACTGGTGTTCCCACCAAGGAAGAATCCAAAGTGAAGCAAGACGAGTCAAATCCTGATGAATCATCCAAAAAGGCTCCTGAAGGCGAGACTGTGCAGCCTGATGAGTCTGCGAATGCGTCTGCAGACACCCAAGAGAATTCTGCAACCATTGAGGACCAAGAGGAAGATGCTGACGACTGGCGGGTCTCTGCTCAGATTGGTATCATCATCTACAATCCAGAAGAACCAAGAACAAAGTTTGACATGGCCGCATGTCATCAATTCAACAAGCACAATGACGATTGGGGCTGGACAAACTTTCACGGCCCTTGGTCAGAGATCCATAAGCGCAGGCATGGACAGCGACAAGCCCTCCTCCGTAATGACACGTTAGCTCTCGATGCATACATTCGCATTTTCAATGACCCTTCTCAGGCATTGTGGTGGCACCACTGCGGCGCAGAAGAGCAATGGGATTCCGTCTCCCTTACCGGCTATCGTGCCATGGGTACGAAATTATACCACAGTCCAGGAGTTGCAGGAATCACATCTTGGCTACTACTTGCGCCATTCAGAAAGATATTCCAAAGCTTCGAGACAGATGCTTACCGCAAAGATTCCCACACTCGGCCCCAGTCGCTATGTTCCCAGTTGCAGATGATCCTCTATCTGATGCGGAAGCAGAAAGTAGATGAGAAGTTCGTGTCACTCGAAGCGATTGTTGAAATTATGGACAAGCTTGACGAATCCGGGACCGATGTAGTTACATTTTGGGAAGGTTTTCGAAGATCGCTTGAGCTTGAGCTCCACACCAATCCTGGTGCCGTCAGCCAGATGGCCGATATTTTTGATGGCAGACCTAATTCAGAGGCGAGTTCAGTTCCGACCTCCCCCTTACGGGTCCCGGTAGAAAACATTTCCTCAGTCCAAAGTGGCATTGAATCGATGTTTGCGCAGACTCTAACCAGACAGCACTTTCCTAAATTCCTCACCATCGAGCTCGAACGTCAAAAGTTTGACACGGTCATTAGAGAATGGAAGCTATTGTACGATCGAGTCCGACTGAGCGAAGAGCTCGATCTGTCTCAATGGTCTGCTGAACCTGAAACATCAAAATACACTCTCTACGGTTTTATAGTACATGCTGAGGAGAGGAACTCCGGCAAATTCTATAGCATACTTCGACCGAACGGTCCAGGTTCCAAATGGCTTTCTTTTGAGGATGGCACTTCGAATCAAGTCATCTCGTACACCAAGCACAGAATTCAAGACTTTGAAGGTCTTGAAGAAGATGCGCTCAAAGAGAACAAAGCCACCCGACAAACAGCCTATCTTGCGATGTATATCAGGACCGACCTACTCGAGGATTTCTTGCCGGGGGCAATGGAATCTTATGATCTGTCACCTTGGTTGAAAAACTGCCCTCAAGTCAGGGACTACTTGGAAAGCAAAGACGTGCAGCCGTACGAAGAAGAGACCAAATCAGAGGTCAAACTTGAGATCTACGCTTCCCATAGAGTCAAAGATCAACATGGTCTTGTTGATATCCAAGATGTGAAAGGCGTGCAGGCCAGTACTTGCAAACACCCACCGCAATATCTTGCTGTGCCAGCGGAGACCACATATCAAGAATTGCGACAGAAGCTTGCGAAATGGAATAGTATTGACAATGTTGAGAAAATCAAGTTGTGGACCATGCAGCCTCCATCACCGGGCGCGCCGTTGAATTGTTCGTTCAAACGTATATCCAGGCTTTACAAAACCGTTTGGGACAGGGGTTGTGCTACTCGATCTCTTTGCCTATGGATGCATATATTGAGGACAGAACACGAGGTCAAGTCTTTTGGCGACCCCGAGCCAGCTCTTGACCATGACGTCTTTGACAGGACGGTTGAGGAAGGCGTCGTTGGTTCGGGTATCCGAGAACGTTCTGGATCTGTCACTGAAGTTGTTGCCGCTGAAGTTGTTGCCGCTGAAGTTGTTGCCGCTGAGATTTCTGCCGCTGAGGATGTCGCTGCTGAAGTTGCTCCCGGAGAAGAAACTGCGTCAGACGAGGTCGTTGAAGTGATTGAAGCACCAGAGCCTGGGAGTTCACCTCAAGACGGTGCGGGCACTGCATTCGATCCAATGCAAGACGAAGAGGTGAGCACGGAGAATACCAATCAAGGCCCTGTCGCAATCGAAAATCAGACTTTGGCAACAGCTGAGCCGGAGGCGCCCACTTCGGCAAGTGTCACAGGGGATGAGCCGACAAGCGTTCTCATAACGACGGCCGAAAACACAGCTGCTGCAATTCCTGACGAGGCTTCCATCATGGCGCAGGCAAATTCACAACACGACGGCGAGGCGCAAGCTCAACTTCTTCCATCTTCGTCTTCGGATCCCGCTGACGAGGCACCGAGTCAAACAACCGTGGATGGCCCACCCTCTGATAGCGTGTCAGCTGAGGATGAATCTCTAATTGCAGCCCTTATTGTCCAAGATCTTGAGAATTTAGACGCCTTTGTCAACGACACCACCCAAACTGATGTCGCCGCACCCATCATGGCCAATAGTACTGCTGATGTTCCGAGCAATGCTACTGCAGCCAGCGCTGTGGTCGAACGCAGTGAAGCACCCCCAACCGAAGTACCTTCGTTAGAGCAACCAGCGCTTCAGAACACAGAAGCTGCTCCTCCTTCACCGCCAGCTGCGGCAGAAGCGTCAAACGAAGATGCCCAGAGCGATTCGAGCGACGAGGAAGAGATCATCGTAGTACGACCACAACCACTCTACTATGGCTTTATTCAATTGTTTGATGCTCAGGCGCAAGACTTCGTCATCCATGGGGATTTTCTTGCCCAGACAACCGACAATGTGAAAGATTTTGTGCGGAAACAACTTGGCTTCGCTGATGATAAGAACTTCCTAGTATGGCGCCGTGGGAATGCTTATCGTCTGACATCCGTCCAAGCCTCGTCCACATTCGAAGACATTGGAGATGACAGCGGCTACCGACATGATGGATTCGTCCTCGTTGTCGGCGAGGTCCTCACTAACTCTGCGTAAGTTTCGAGTCCCTGTAAATGTTCCCAACCTACCCAGAGACACTAATTTTCTCTCCAGAAAATCCTCTCTGACAGCCATCTCATCCTTCCGCTCTCCCGAGCCACTTTCACACTATCTTTGGTTCTCTGCTCGAAACCACCCTGTTAAGGCTCATACCGGCCAGATCACCATCTCCGCGTTCGGCCTGGACTACTACTCCGGTAATCTCCTCAAGGGCCTCTACTCCGGCCTCGGGACCCACATCACCCCAACCGGCCACTCTTACACCGGTCCATTTCTGGCAGGTTCCCGATCCACGAGCAAGGATCATGCTGAGGGCACCTGCACCTACTCAAACGGCGATACCTACATTGGCGGCTGGGCGAACGACGAGAAGCACGGTCAAGGTGTCTTCGTTGAGAAGCGCACCGGCAATAAATACGTTGGTGGCTACCAGGAGGGCAAGCGTTGGGGTAAGGGCACCACATACTGGGAGGTTGCGGACGAGGAGGGCGAGATGTGTCAGATCTGCTATGGAGAAGGGGTGGATGCCTTGTTCTACGACTGCGGCCATGTATGCGCCTGCGTCGAGTGCGCCAAACAGGTGGAGGTTTGTCCGATCTGCCGGAAGACGGTGAAGCAGGTGGTCAAGATTTGGAAGGCTTGATGGAGATTGAGTTGGAGGTTGGAAGCAAGGAGATTGGAGACCTGATTGAGACTTTACGAAGGGCATTTTGAGCAATTTGACGAGACATCATGCACACGACTTGCGAGGGGATTCGGGATGGAATGTACATGCAGGACATCGAGGGAGCGGATTAGAGAGTAAGCAAGATGACAGCGACGGAGTGAGGGCGCATATGCCGGAAAGGAATCTCCAGGCTCTTTCTATCTCCCACTGGTTAGACTGGATGTAATGAATGTTCTGCTCCTCATGTATCAGTCTCTACCTTAGAGTGCATGACTGCCTGACCCCCGCCAGGTTTGGGTGTCGATCTACAAAATTACGCGATGACAGAGAATGGTGACTCTCGTGGGGGAAGCGGAGTGATTCTTCTGCAGGGTTGGGTAGAGAGAGAAAACAGTTTCATGCACAAGACTTCCCCGTCTGCCGGGGTATGCGCTTCGTTATAGATCGCCTCAGGCAGGCCGCCGCCGTGACGAATTCGTAACAAGAATCTGGCAGCGCTGCTTGGTGTTGTCGTCGTCCGTCCGTCGAGGTGAAGAGTCTCGCCGTTGAGAGAGAGAGTACTCGGCTGTGCTTTTACCGGTGGGGGGGGGGGACAGACGAAAGGAAACAGACTGAAA
>JAABUK010003432.1_pt1 | contig 26774 bp, 23 predicted proteins | sample 5559141 | NCBI WGS metagenome assembly JAABUK01 (sample SAMN10711869, study PRJNA513367) | rock metagenome | isolation source: Antarctica rocks | place: Antarctica: Victoria Land, Pudding Butte nord | collected 2016-01-03
ATAGTTCAAGAACGAAAGAAGTCCAGCTTTGTCACCACCGATTGAGATTCATGATGTGAAGACGGTGTCCGTGCAAGTCAAGTGCGGCGCAGTCGATGCGAGACGGCTGGAGGAGAGGACAAGGGCGTCGGGTGTTGGAAGTTGGTTGTCCTGCGACTTTAGCGAAACGAGACTGGAGGGCGCCAGAGGCTGCTACCATGCGTATGGCAATCGCAGCGATCGCTCAGACAGCTTTGCCAAATCGCCGAAGGAACAGAAGACAGTACGGAGGGGAGAATCAGACTATGGATGGGTGAAGGCGCGCGCCTTTGTTCAAGAGTGCGACCCTCCCTGAAGCACTTCTAATGACTCGAGCATAGCCCCTGGGTCGCCAAGCAATTTCCCTGGCGTGGCTATTTTTTGATGGAGCTTGTCTGCTGGGCTAAAAGCGAAATCGCACTGCCAGCGATTGAAAGCTCTGAACTCCTCAAAATGGCAATGTACGTTTGATTTATGCTGGAAGGACTATGCAGCTGAAGCTACGGTTTCATTCCCAACCTCACTTCCACTCCCAAGGCCCGTTGTGCTTCACAAATCCCTCCCACGTGGTCAACTTCATGTCCTCCAGAATCTTGTTGCTCTCGGCCTGTTTTTTCTCGGCCCCCTTTCCGAAATAGCTCCAATCCCGGACAAGTAGCATATTCTCTGTCATCTCCTGGGCAATTGCAGAAGGTAAGTAAGATTGAAATTCCGCAGGCGGCAGCCCTTGGAAGTCCACCTTCGTGCCAGCTGCTTTACTGAGAGTTGTGACAATTTTGTTGGGAGTGCTCCATTCAGACACACCGTGGGCGTGAAATCCATCCACGGACTTAGGGTCGGCAAGCAGAAGTCCAGCGACAAATTTCCCAGTGTCTCCCACAGCATCGAGAAGCCCAACTTGTGTCCGTTCGGCATCCCACGGCAGCTTCAGGGTGGGCACCCCGGTTGATGGATCTGGACGGATCATGCCTTTGAGGTTCGACATGAAGAAGCCCGGCATCCAATAACTGGCAATCATGCCACTCTCGCCTTTGATGCTTTCAATGTACTCCTCGACTTCGGCCTTGCCATCGAAGTGGTCAACGTGCTTAAGCTCGCCGTTTGTCAGCTTCGCCACATGTGGCAGACTGGCCCAGATGAGATGCTTGACGCCAGCCGCTCTGGAGACATCTGCCACGTTTTTACCCTGCTGCACTTCCGTCTCTTTGGACATCGTCTCCCAGAAGTTTGTGACGGCGAAGACAGCATACGAGCCCGAGATCGCGGACTTGAGGGCGGCAGGGTCATTCATGTCAGCGGTCACCATTTCGACTCCTTGATCTGTGAGTTTTTTTGCGTTCGGTTTCGACGGGTCACGGGTGATACCACGTAGCTGATATTCCGAAGACAGCTTTGGGTGTGCAAGCACATTCGAAACGACGCTTCCGCCCTGGTTGCCTGTGGCACCAAAGACCGTGAGAATCTTCGAAGGAGCCATCATGCGACGTCGAAGATGCAGAAGATGCAGAAGATGCAGAAGATGCAGAAGATGCAGAAGATGCAGAAGATGCAGAAGATGCAGAAGATGCAGAAGACACCGGACCGACTGGCAGTGAATCAATTGATTGGGTGCAGAAGAGCTTGTTTGATCTCTCAGGCTGCGTAGGAGAGGATATGTTGACGGAATCCCATAGATAAGCTGCTGGCACGGCCACTGTTTAAGTACCTCAGCTTGAGGATGTGACTACAGCAAATTTGTAAGCAACCTCTGGACCCCTGCCATCAAGGTCGATCATCACCCGCCAAACGCAAGCCCACACGGCGAAGTGTCAATTCGTATACCGGCCAGCCGGCTAGTCAACGCTTCCAGACGAGCCAGCCAATTCCGAGAAGATCCGGAGCGGGGAGTACCTCGGCCTATATTACTCTCAGAACTTCCGTGCTGACTGAGCTCGGGTTTACACGGGTTTACACCTCGGCCTATACTCTCAGAAGTTCCGTGTAAACCCGATGCGGAGTGCGTGTCAGCGATGCTTAGTAGTCAAGTATGGTTTGCTGGGAGAACAAGCTTCAACTTTACACCTCGTGTAGCTCGGTGGAAACAACGCTGTTGAAGATATCGCGGCGGGCACTCGGAGCACGGTGCATCTCTTCATGGTGGTCTCAAGGGCCGGAGTTGGGCATCCTATTGTGAATACAGGGCTCTTCATCACGAATCAACTGTTCGCCGTGTTTTCGGCAACGGCCTAGTGATATCAATGATGGGCTACCGAGGAGTGTGCCTACCCTCAGCAGGATCTATCTCATCATTGTTGTCACTCTAGTGCTTACGAGGCCTTGCGTGGGAAGCGCCTGAGCGATTATCAAGTAGAACGGCTGTGTAAGGATTCCATTTGAAGCTATATGCCCTGGTTACTGGGCGACAAGCATGCTATGGTTCAGCGATTGAACTGTTAGGCACGATGTTTCGAATGCCTCGATCACTACGAGCAGATGTGTACCTCAATAATGATCCCCGGGGTTTGTGCCATGCAACGATGAGTTCGTCTGGACTGGGTCCACTGCCGTGTTCAAGCACAAGCAAAAGCAAACGCCTCTCAATTGCTTCCCCCTTTTCCTTGCTGTGAGTGCTCCGTGGCCATTGAGTGGCTAGAGAAAGGTCTCCACGTCGGTAAGGGCAAATCGCACCTGACGTCGCGGTGGTATTCCTAAGACCCTGAATTCAGCTCCTTCAACCTCTGGCAAGCCATGCTCGTCACTCATCTCCTGCTTGGTGAAGGCCTCCTCTTCGGCAGACAGGGTTGCCGATCCGCTCTTCACATCATTGACAACTCCGCGCCGTGGTTGCCTCCTTTTCAAAGCTTCGTAACACAAGGTCAGACGATTCTTCCATTCACTGTCGGTTTCCGAGACTGATGGACTCTTAGGCGTAGTCTTCGTCGAGTCTCCAGCTCCGCCTCCATACTCTTTTGGATCCCATCTCCGAAACGAGTCCATCCGACCTGCATCGTTCCGGATCTCACCACGTCTCTTGTTCAAAGCTGCTAGCGTTTCGTTCAGAAGTTTCAAGCGAGCCAAGGTTGTACTCGATGCAGCTCCTCGCCTAGCTTTCTCATCATTCAATTGGTTCTGGACCAAGTTGAACTTGAGCTTTGCCTGAACAATCTCCTCGTGAAGACTTGCCGAATTGATCACGTTGGTGAGAGGCGAGTCCTGCGGAAGACAGCGCAATTGCTGCGCACCCCCAGCTGAAGGCCGCCTGTCCCTGGAAGAGCTAAAGACGGTGTTTTGCGTTGCTGATGGCCGATACGGTTGGCCGCGCAATTGCGACCTGATCTCATTTCGCTGGTTGGACAGCTTACGTATCTTTTCGTACTCAGCCGTGGCGCCTTGACCATTGCCATTGTTTGACAATTGTCTCGCTCGTTCGCCCCGCTGAATCTCCTCGTGGATCAATTTCTCCGTCTGTTTGTCGAGGTCAAAATCGTCACGCCTTTCAAGTTTCGGCCTCTTGTTCCCGTTCTCTGAGGTCTTAGAATTGTCCGGGGTAGAATGTCGTTTCTGAGGTGTAATCTTAGCGGGAACATCTGCTAGGTCTGGGGTCCATCGGTTGTTGACAGAAGAGCTAAAGGAGGCGGATCTAGGCATCGCGCTGTGTGAAGACTCTACCTGGCGAAGACGAGGACCGACGGATTGGGTATGTTGTAGTACAGGATTAGGCACAGGTGTTGCTACGACGGCTGGAGCATTGAATCGGACAGGAGGAGCTGGTCGCTGAAAGCAGTCGTGGTTCATATCGGAACTCCGTGCCTGATCTTGGCAGGAATAAGGTGTGAACCTTGGGTTGAGTTCAAGAGGCGTATACTTTGGATTTTGGCCCACCGTCTTGTTCGACACGACCGTGGACTCTTTGCTCTCGCCATTGGGGGCTTGGTCTGCAAATGGGCAAACCCCATTTTGCTGGCTTTGGTGGTCAACCTTCGTCGGTTTGGCGAGATCCTCTGCAACTTCGACCGAGGAGTCCGTTACGTCAGTACCTGAGGCTTTGAGAGACGCCCGTATCGTTAAATTGACGGATGGGGAGATCTTCGTGCATTCACTGTTAGACACTGCCGCGACTGGAGCCTCGATCTTTGGAGGCTTGAATGGTATTGCAAAGGTCGTCGTGTCTGGAGAAGGTTCAATCTTGACCGTTGACTGTCGAAGATTAGCAGCCCTCGCTAGTTGGGACAGACTTTCACACTTGAGGTTGTCCGTTTACGAAGATGTTTGCGCCCAGAAGATTAACCACTCCAAGATCCTCGACACAAAATGAGCCGTTGAAGAAAAGATTTGCCCCCGCCAGGTTGACTTCTTTGAGTTCTCTGAGGTTGCTCACTCCGTTGTAGATGTACACTGGGCCTGGTCCGGGTCCAGGAGTCGAGCGAACTTCCATAAGATGATGAAAGGCGGAATGAGCAGACAAGCTTTGGAGACACCTCTTATGGATCGAGCAGCCTCAGAATAACCTTTGGATGAATGAAAATAGAACCAATATAGACGAGAAGAGTAGAGACAAGCGTGATGAGGGTTTGAATTGAAAGGGGCGGATCAGTTACGGGGTGAAATCGTCATCACTAGTTGTAATCAGAGGCGTAACGATGAGCTGCAGCTGGAAAATGATATCTTCACGATTGGTTGTGTCTTTGCGTCGTCGTGGCTTCGGGGAAATTCTGAGTCGCTGATCCAATTACTTTGCACTGGATGCCCGGAACGCCGCTGCCCGCCAAACAGAGATGAGATATAAACCCATGATTAGCAGGCCTCAGGGCGATCCTAGAGCTCGATGGCTTTACTTCCAAGATCCACCCGGAAAGATTGAAAGAATGCACCAATTTGATCCGCGGCTTGTTCACACCCTGTCGTGTGAGGGAAGTGGTTGAGAATACAATCGCCATACCTCGTCCCGACAGCGAGAACGCCGCATCCCTGAACGTTTCTGCGGACGCCCTTGTCCTCTGCCTACCTCACTTCCTTACCCTCAGCATTCCGCTTAGTCTTGAGGCCTCTCAGGTGCAAAGACACCAGCAAGATTTCTCGAAATCCAGTTCGCGTCCGCGATAGAGACCCAAGTTTGCCCACAGGGCGAGAATAACGAGCTTCTCCCACCACGGCTGCTATCGGAAGCGGGAGGTGACAGCCAGCACGCGAATGGGCCACTGCAGCATTCGACGAACATCCACAAGAAGAAGTCGAAGTCATCGTTTTGACTGCTGTTGGCTCCCAAGCGTGGGAGGAAGTGGCTTGGCATCTGCTTCGTCTGTCCCTCGGTCCAGGGCCCACATGTGTACGAGTGCTATCTCAATCGAATGTTAACTCGCCCAGAGAGCTGCTTGAAGAAGCGCACGTCGAGCAACCCTTGTCTTGCTAAGGCTCCATTGAAATATATATCTACTACGCTCTCCGTCATTCGTAGGTGTGAAGCTCACGAAAGATCCTTTGCCATCCCGATGGCCGCCGAACTCACAACCACAAAGCTCAACGCCGACACCCATCTCTTACTTGTCAGCACAAGCTCTCTTCCCTTGGGCGAAGCTTGACTTACCGAGAATGACAGGATCAACCTCTGCTCCGACTACCTCACGAACTTGTCCGCCGCAACTTCAAGACCAGCCAAAGATATGTCGAGCGAGAGAGGGAACATCTCCTCCCCGCCCTCAAAGAATCGGCAAATGCTTCACTCTCCTCCTCTCAGACCCCAGACCAGACACTTGCCTCGCTCGATGCCATGATCTCGCGTATGCAGACTTTCAAGAGAAAGTTGCAAACCTTACATGACGAGGAGCAGGCCATCCAAGCTCAGTCCAAGAAGAGGATGCAGCATCTACAAGATCTGTACGAGATCCCGAGTCTGGCGGATGTTAAGTATGATGACTGGTCAAGAATACGGCTAGACAGATTACTCGTGGACTATTTGCTCCGCGCAGGTTATTCGAGATCGGGAGAGAAGCTCGCGAAGGAGAAGGGCATCGAGGATTTGGTAGATCTGGACGTCTTTGTGCAATGCCAAAAGATTGCCGACAGTCTGAATCGTGGTGAAACGAAAGATGCCCTCATGTGGTGTACGGAGAACAGGACAGCTTTGAAGAAACTTGGAGTACGCTCATCTTCTACCCACTCGTCAGGGACCTGCAACTGATGCTTGCTCTAGCAAAACAACCTCGAATTCGAGCTGCGGCTCCAGCAATATATCGAGATGATAAGAAGTCGAGTCCCAGCCAAACTCCTAGAAGCAACGCAACATGCCCGAAAATATCTCGTCCCCTACCAAGCCACCCACAACGAGGAGATCTGCAAAGCCAGCGCTCTGCTTGCCTACTCGCCCGAAAACTTCGACGCCATGCCAGACGCCTACAAGGTAAGCCTGTTCCTCCCAGCTAACTTTGACCACGAACTAACCCGCTCACCCACTTATCCAGGAAATGTACTCCCCTACCCGCTGGCACCACCTCTCCGCCCTCTTCATTACCACCCATCACACCCTCATCACCCTCCCCACAAGACCCCTTCTCCACATCGCCCTCTCCGCCGGCCTCTCCGCCCTAAAAACCCCCTCGTGCCACTCCGCCTACGCCTCCTCCTCCTCAAACCCACACTCCACAACCACCAAAGTCTGTCCGATCTGCTCCACCGAGCTGAACGAACTCGCCCGCAACGTGCCCTACGCGCACCACACAAAGAGCTATGTAGAGAGCGATCCGATTGTCTTGCCTAATGGAAGGGTGTATGGGCGGGCAAGGCTGGAAGCTCTGCAGCGGAACTTGGTGGGTGGGGTGGGGGAGGTGAGGGCCGCGTACGTGAGGGATCCGACTACAGGGGAGGTTTTTGGGTGGAGTGAGGCTAGGAAAGTTTATATTTCGTGACATTGGGATTGCGTGGAGATGGTAGGGTATTTATTGCTCGGTCGCCCATATCTGTCTGAGATGTGACGTGGAGCCGAACTCAGAAGTACAGCTTCAATCAAGCTATGGACTTGCTCATTTGTCTGTTATCTCTATCCTACGGACTCGAGCATCATTCATGACCCGTAATATCAGCGGTCTGAGCGACTACTTCGCTCTCTCCCTCTCCCTTCTCCTCTCCCTGCGAGCTTCGTGCTTCAACTACCTGGCCAGTGCAGCAACACCGATAGCGGATAGCTCCAATCACGCCCGTTCGGTGCAACTGGCGCTTGATATCCCGCGCTTGTCATGCCATCGATCAGCGAACATCTGTCATGCCTCGCCCAAGGGCGCGAAGGGGCCACATCTCTCAACGCGGACGGACGTTAGACATTCAGCAGGGTCCAGCGCCGCGCGATCTTCGTCGATGAAAGCCATTCGTTCAGCAATAAAGATTCTTTGTTTCCGCACGGATTCGAAGAGGGTAGCGTCTCTCCTCCAAGATCTCAGCAATATGAGTGCATTCCGATATGATGTCTAGAAGCAGCTTTCGGAGGTCACCAGTCGAGCGACGCATAGGATAAATCCTACTGAGCTTGTGGCAGCTGAACTTGAGTGTGAACGAGTCCACCAACTTCAATTCAGAAACGCCTTCCATTCCTCTGCGGAGATTGCGGGCTCATTCGTATGATCCAGCTCATCCCTTGCGCTGGGCTCGGTGGTCAGATTCTCCATGTCTCTCTGCAGCGCTGCGTGAGCATCGGCGCCCTCCTCAACACTCTCAACGATATCAGAAGTGCTTTCAGCAATCTGACTCGGACGCCAGCCAGGCTTTCCATCTGGGGATGTCGGCAACGGACTCAACCTGCTTGCGCGTGGCGGCTCGATCTCACCTGTCTGCCACCGCAGGATCTGTCGGCTTACATCATTCGCCCATTTCAGTTCTTCCAGCTTCGCCCTTATGGATGCAACGATTTCATGCTCTCTCCTCTTCTCTTCTTTGGTCAATTTCTTCTTGGTAAATTCAGGCACCTGAACCAGGTTGTGAGGCTGAGATAGCGCTTTCAGATGGTTGTCATCCACGAGAACAGTGTTAGCTTGATTCCACCGCTGCGCACGGACGCAGGTAGCTTGAATTTGTTCATCCCCCCAGACTTTCTCAAGCTTCTTATAGACTTGAACCTTTTCATTGTATTGAGCTGCCGTTAAGCCGAGCTTGTCCCTGCCCCACACCGCTGCCAACGAGTTCGCCCGTTTCTTGCTGACCAGTACTTCCACCATTGCTTCCGTATTCTCTGGTCGAGCAGAGCTATAGATCATGACGGCATGATTTGCAAACAGATAGTCTAAGAGTTGGTGCACACCAGGACGGATGATGAATACACGAGACTGCGACCGGTTAGGCCTCACAAGCAGCGTTCCGTTGAGATCAAGTACAACAAGGAGCTTCTTCGGAACGGCACAACGTAATGGTGGAAGGCGGGCTTGGGTAAGGTAAAGGTCCGTTGCTGCAGGTGCTGGCGGCGGGGAAACTCGTTGTGGTGGTGTTTGTTTGTGCTTGTACCGGGGTTGCAATGCGTTAAACATTTTCGCAGAACCAGAGCCATTCGATGTGGCTATCTGGCCAGATGGACGCTGCGCGAAGCTGACGTCGTCAAGCATTATGAGTGGGGCTGTATTGCCTTGCCTCGATCGCAGAGAATATCCATGTGGGCGGGTTGAACCTTCAATCAACGTGTTGAGATTTTCCCCACTATCTCTGCTCGTGGCGTTGCTCAACATCTTTGCTGATCTGTAGCACTTGTTAACTCGATACACAAGGATACCGAGCATAATTCTGAACTGACCTCAGAGTTGCAGGAACTGCCTCGTTTGACGAGGAGACCTGTCGAACATCATCAGGCTGGAAGGCGTCAATTGAAGGATTGAGATCGGACTGAGACCGCCCAGACTTTGCGACGGCTGGCCTTGCTGGCGGAGGCGACGTGAATGTACGATAGGTCGAACTTCGACTTGTGCAGTCTCTCTTCCCCTGATCATGGTCCTCGTCTCGCCTTGTCGGTGTGTGACTTTCGTGCCCGTGAGGTCGCCCCGAATCTACCCGAGCTGGAAATATGCGGCCCTCACTGGAAAAGCGATCCTTCTCCTCATATCTCACGTGGGTCCCAGTCCAACATTTATCTGGTCCAGAATTGGGCTGCTCCGTTGAAGGGCGCCAGCTGTCGCACTGTTGTGGTGGCGGCCTCCATGACTCGGGATAGTGTGGTCTGTTGGACATGAACCTGGCTCCTTCAAATTTTGGTTTGCCACAGTTGACTCGGGGCGATGGAAAGCTCAAGGAGAAACTGGACAGTGAATTCTGATAGCAGTCAATTTACCAGTTTTGAAAGACTTCATACAAATTCGAAGTTCGCGAAACGCAGGGAGGCAACAGCGCATACCTTAATCAATATCAGATTTCTTTCTAGCAGGAGATTGTCCGGTAGTCTCATCTAAGTCTTGGGCAAATACAGGAGATTTATGTGGCCCTCTGACAGGCTTGGTCAGGCAAAAGTGCTGCGGCAACAAAAACTGGCCGCGGATGACTCCCCTTTAAAGATTCCGTTGCCAGAGCTTGGCAGTACCGGGCTCATGTACTACAATACTGAAGGGGGTTCGCGCTGCAACGACCAAATTCGGGGTGACCTACACCATGACAGATAATGGAAAGCATTCATGGACAAAGTCATGGTTTTCAAAGTGTTGCAGGCTTTGAACATATCTTAGAGACCGCCAAACTCCCCGCTGATGACATTGCTGATGGCATCACTGATGGTTGGCATCAACGCCAGACACCTGCAGCAGCATGATGCTCCAGGATGTCTCTATAAATTAAATGTGCGTAGCGAACGAAGGCTGCTACTCCGAAGATGCAATGATGTATTGTGAGTAATGCGCCTCTGACCCGTGAAGCCAAGGAAGATGATGTGGGAGATCCTTCCTCAGACGTCCTCATGGTCAGTCATATCTGAATCTTCGACCTCTTGGCTTTTTGGCGTACTATCACGACCCACTACCTGTCCAGTTTCATCCTCATCATCGTCTTCGTCATCCTCATCGTCTTCGTCATCCTCATCGTCGTCGTCCTCATCATCATCGTCATGATTCATTTCTGCATCCGAGTCACTGCCACCAAAGGAGTTGTCTGCGTCACTATCCGCCCAGAAATCGTCGTCGTATTTTTCGACGACTGGAGGCTTTGTTGATTCGTGGGTGGGCATCACGAAGCCTTCCGGTATATCCTTCTTAGAAGCCTCGACGTCCTCTTTGACCTTGGCCTTGTACTTTTCGGGGTCTTTCCGCAGCATGACCCCTGCATCCACATTTGCAGGTGAAGAGACTTCTGCATCATCAAGTAGAGAAAGGATGGAGATGAGAACAGATTCAATACGCTGTACAGGGGTCCAACGCTCCGAGGCCAGTTCACCAGACATGACATCTTCTCCTGGAGCGTGCAATATGGAAATGCAAAGCTTGCCGTCTTCGTAGATGTTGGGGTGAAAGAGGGGGCGAATGAATCCAAAATCTGATAATGTTAGATATGGTGGGGTCATCTCAAGACGATCGACAAGTACCTGGAGGTGTGAAGGGGTAATCCTTTGGAAAGATCATGATGGCCTTGAAGTAACCGCCATAGTATAGAGAGTCAGGATTGAGGATTATCAAGGCAACACTCCAGCGATAGATATTCGCGTCGTCAACCTGGAGGACGTCAGTCATTGTTCTGGTATGTGGGAGGTCAGGCTGCGTTGACCTTGATCTGCAACCATTTCTCCTTGGAGAGCTCTTTGTATTCCTTCATCAACATTGTTTGAGACATGTTGAGGGCATGGGCAGGAATTGCAAGTTCAACTGAGGGTATTGGAGAGGGACTAGGAACGAAAGACGTTGGCAGGCGAGGTTATTCTGCAGTTACCGATCTCGTTCGCGGTAAGGGTTGCGGTCAAGACAGCGAAGAGTTAGGTCGGCACAAGTAGGTGCTCAGAAGATACCAGAGACAGCCTCGATCCCATCATGTTCTGGTGTTTTTCGAAGGCCGCTAAACCTAGCCATTAATTGTGTTCAAGGTCCCTCAAATCCTCTTTCTTCCCAGCTATCGTTGCGACATGATTGTATGTTGTTGTTCGAAGGGAGGTCGCCAGGGAAAGCAACGAGAGAAACCGGACGTGTTGATCGAACGCCTGAAGAAAAGTATGGACTGAGAGAGGCTCATGACCTTGATTGCTTCGGAAGTCAGAGGTCCACCATTAGGGATACCGGTAACGCGAAGTGGTAGTAGGTTGGGTTGTAGCCGCCAATTGAAGGTGATCCTTCGATGGTCATGTCAGCATAATTGTGGCGCCTTTTGGAGTGGATTATTCGTCCGCCATCATTGATCAATTGAGCTGTTTGCCTGCATACAAAGACGGGGTTCAAGCTCTCTTTGGGGGTGATCTTGGTGCTACGGTACCGATCGACTGCTATCGTCATCTAAATGGGGTTACAACAGTGCATTTCGTAGCCGCGCGCGGTTTCAGCAAGTATCCTTAATACTTTCACTTTCTCTCCCAACAACACCATGCTGACGGAGTGCCCAGGTGTTTCGGACCTATTGCGCCTTCCCTGGCCACCAGTTGCAAAATCTCAAGTCGCGTATTAATGAGTGCATGACTCATTCCTGGAAATTGCTTTCGCCTTTGCTATCTCTTAGATCATCCCTCATCCGTGCCTCATTTCGCTTCATGCAATGACCATGTTTGCGCATTGCAAGGCCATCTGGTCTCGTGATGACTTTGATCAATGCTTTCAAAGAGCGTATGTGAATTCGCAGACTGTATACCTCTATCTGGCTTGACTAACAGCTCCGCAGCTTTCTTCAGACGCTTTTCCCTGTCTTAGCTTGTGCTATCTCGTTGCTCTTCCTCCTGTATCAAGCGAGCAATCAACTCCGCCACCCGAAGCGATCGGCCGTATACAAGCCGATCAGTGTCGAGGGTTCGCAGGAAGATGAAGAGCAGGGTGAGGATGATGACAGCGTAGCGGAATTGACCCTGCAGCACACTCTCAGCCGAAAAGTTACATCCGTGCAAGAGGTGGACAAACCTGCAGGCAAAGAGGTGTGGATCTTTGGTGAAGTGCTGGCTCTGTTAGGTCAGGTCGTCGTCAGCATCATTGGGGCCCTTTCGACTCGAGATTCATCATTTGCCTACGGACTGTACGCGGATGTGACTGCTTGGTCATACATTCTTCTACTCGCAGCCTCTCGATGGTTTCTCTCGACCAGGTCGTGGCGCCTGTCATCTGTGAAGATATGGGCACATACAGCCTTCTTGTATATGGCTCAGTGGTCAGTGCAAGTGATTCGCTTTCGATCTGTGCTCGTACATTCGGAAACGGTGAACAACATTACACGGATCCTCACCTTCATTCAGTTTGCTTTCTCTACTACTCTCCTGTTGATCGCACTACTTTCAAGAAAAGGCAACAAAAGCGTTCTCCTCGAACACGAGGGTGATCTTGAACCTTCTCACGAACCTCTAGCAAGCCTGCTATCCTTGGCCATGTTCGGATGGGTCGATGTGATAGTATGGCGAGGCTACAGGAAGACATTGGAGCTAAGCGATGTCTGGGACCTGAGGATGAAGGACAAAGCTGCAACCGTACTCGCGGACTTTCGACAAATCAAGAAGACTCACAGTCTCGCGATCAGACTTCTTTTGTTCTTTAAGCGCAAATTGCTCATACAAGGTGTCTGGGCGATGTGGTCTAATCTTTTCACATTTTTGCCGACCTTGCTGCTCAAAGGAATACTGGAACACCTGGAAGATCCCGTAGCAACACCAGCCAGTGCAGCGTGGTTGTATGTTATCTTACTCTTTGTGTCGGGCGTCATCAAAACGGTCGGAGATAACCAAGCTCTTTGGATCGGCCGAAGAGTTTGCATTCAGCTTCGGGCAATTATCATTGGGGAAGTCTATTCCAAAGCTCTCCGGAGAAGAGCTGCAGCATCGGCCGAGACCGACCTTGGGAAAGACACCACGGACCAGGGTGCCATTTCCTCCGCGAAGACAATGAAAAAAAGAGTCCTATCTCTTGGCCAGAAGAAGAAGACGGACGACGGCAGGGACGTTGCCGACATCGCTAAGACTACATCAGACGCTCAGGCCAACAACGGGACCATCATCAACCTGATGTCGATTGATTCTTTCAAAGTCAGCGAGATCAGTGCGTATCTTCACTTTCTGTGGGCCAGTGTTCCGGTTCAACTTGCACTTTCTGTGATCTTTGTTTATCGGATACTCGGAAAAGCCTCGCTCGCCGGCATCTGCATTATGGTGTTTATCATGCCTTTAAATCTTTTCATAGCCAGGTCCTTTCAGCGTGCTCAAAAGAAGATTATGGCATCAACCGATGCCCGCATTCACTCTACCAACGAAGTTCTTCAAAACATCCGAATCATCAAGTACTTCGCATGGGAGCAGCGTTTCTCTGATGAGGTGAGCGACAAGAGAAGGATCGGACTGAAAGCTTTGCGAGAAAAGTACATAATATGGGCTTCTGCTGCGATGATATGGAGTGGTGTACCAATTTTGACAACCTTTGCATCCTTTTTCGTCTACACTGTCGTAGAGAAGAAGAGTCTCATACCTTCTGTGGCGTTTCCGGCACTGTCGATGTTTGCTCTGCTCCGAGTACCTCTCGATCAACTGGCGGACATGATCGCACACGTCCAAGAAGCAAAAGTCTCTGTCGATCGTGTTGAGCATTTTTTAAACGAAGAAGAGACGGACAAGTATTTACAGCTTCGTGAAACAAAATCAAGGAGTGGAGAAACGACAAAGATTGCCTTGGAACATGCAACGTTGAGCTGGACTGCAGGTCACGAGTCTATTAGCAAAAGATCAGGTGCAGAGGCTTTTCGCCTGATCAACGTGGATGTCAACTTCGAGCTGGGTCGACTTAATGTGATCGCTGGTCCTACAGGATCTGGTAAAACGTCGCTTCTGATGGCTCTTCTCGGTGAGATGAAACTTTTAGATGGACATGTTTGGATCCCCGGTGGAAGGATTCGACAGAACCTGCGACCAGACCCATCCACAGGCCTGACGGAAAGTGTTGCGTTTTGCGCGCAGCAAGCGTGGCTGGTGAATGATACAATCAAGGAAAACATCCTCTTCGCCTCTCCATTTGACTCTTTCCGCTATGAGAATGTTATTGCTGCGTGTGCCCTCGAGAGAGATCTTGAAATCCTAGACGCTGGCGACCAGACACTAGTGGGTGAAAAAGGAATCGCGCTTTCTGGTGGTCAAAAACAGAGAATCTCGTTGGCTCGAGCATTGTACTGCAGCGCACGACATGTGCTCCTTGATGACTGTCTCAGTGCGGTCGACTCTCACACTGCGAGACACATCTTCGAGAATGCCATCGAGGGCGATATGATGAAAAACCGAACCTGCATCCTGGTCACTCACAATATCTCCTTAGCTCTTCCCAGTTCCAGCTATGTTGTTGTGCTTGAGAATGGCAAAATTGCTGCTCAAGGCCCGCCAAATACCGTCATACAGAGCGGTGCCCTTGGAGAGGAGATATCGAAATCTACTCCAGGGTCGCGAGGAAATTCTGCCGCGCCTTCTCGCGTGACATCCAATCTTGGGGAGGTGGTGAAAGCTAATAAACCTTCAGATTCGAAGAAAGTACCCAACGGTGAAGCGAATGGGCATTTTGACAAGAAGAGCACATCGTGGCACGATAAGAAAGAAACACCCACAAGGGTGGAATCAAAGGCTGAGGGCAGTGTCAAAGCAGCAACCGTAAAGATGTACTTGAGGGCCATGGGTCCATGGTATTTCTGGATTTCAGCTGTTGCCGCATTTGCTGCTACGCAAGCAGGATCTGTAGCAACCAATGTATGGATCCGCCAGTGGGCAAATGCCTACCATGTCTCACAAGGATCAGTCCAGCACGCTATGGCAAATGTCCTGCAGTTTTCCCCCGACCTGAGAAGCAGTTCACTCACTAGACGTCCTGCGATTATGATGCCGCAGACGTCATTGCATGGGAGCTCTACGACTACACCAGTACACGATGTCAATGTTGCTTATTACCTCGGAATTTATGCATTGATCGGCAGTGCATATGTGCTGATCTGTTTCTCAAGGGAAATCCTTCTCTTTGCAGGCTCATTGCATGCTTCCTGGGCTCTTCATCAACGACTGTTGAATGCGATCATGCGCGCAAAATTCAAGTTCTTCGACTCAACGCCCTTGGGACAACTCATGAACCGCTTCTCGAAAGACATCGAAGCCATTGACCAGGAAGTCTCTCCGGTTGCAATGGGCATGATCAACTGTCTTGCATCGGTCATCACAATTGTCGTCCTCATAAGTGTTATCACACCAGGGTTTCTTGTTGCTGGCTTTTTCATAAGCTGTATCTACTTAGCTGTCGGGATGTTCTATATTCATTCATCCCGCGATTTGAAGAGAATTGAAAGTGTGCAACGGAGTCCTCTCTATCAAGCTTTCGGAGAAACGTTGAGCGGCGTCGTCACAATTAGAGCTTACGGCGACGAGTCACGCTTCATCAGCGACAACCACCATCGCGTCAATACCCATAACAGGCCGTTCGTCTACTTGTGGGCTACCAACAGATGGCTAGCGGTTCGTGCCGATCTGGCGGGGGCGCTCGTCGCATTCTCCGCTGGCGCCTTCGTCATGCGCAGCTCTGGCTTCATTGACCCAGGAGCGGCGGGACTGTCCTTGTCTTATGCGATCACCTTTACTGATATCGTCTTGTGGCTTGTGAGACTGTATGGAGCCAACGAACAGAATATGAATTCTGTAGAGCGAGTCAAAGAATATGTTGAGGTCGAGCAGGAGGCTGAAGCACATATCCCAGACACGAAGCCAGCTGCCAATTGGCCAAGCCATGGAGCGGTCCAATTCATCGGATATACAACGCGATATCGCGCTGATCTCGGCCCGGTCCTGAAAAATGTTACCTTCAACGTAAAAGCTGGAGAAAAAGTAGCCATCGTTGGCAGGACCGGTGCGGGAAAAAGCTCTCTTGCGCTAGCATTGTTTAGAGGACTTGAAGCCGAGGCGGGAAGGATCTTGATTGATGATGTTGACATTGGTTTGATCGGTCTACAGGATCTTCGCGAAGCAATTACGATTGTGCCGCAAGATCCAACGCTGTTCACAGGAACACTTCGGTCGAATCTGGATCCTTTTGGATTATTCACCGATGAGGAGATCTTTACAGCGCTGCGACGAGTGCAACTGATCTCTCCCATCGCGCAAGAATCGAGTTCATCCGCTTCGGCGTCTCCTACAGTGTCCAGTGCTACTCCTACGTTGAACGCCAGCTCCACCGCTCATCCTGGCACTATGGGGTCTGAGCTCTCCGACTCCACACTGGTCAGGTTTGTGAGCAATACTCGTGAGAACAAGAACATCTTCCTTGATCTCTCTGCTTCGGTAAGCGAGTCCGGAAACAATCTCTCACAAGGACAACGTCAGCTGCTTTGCCTGGCTCGTGCGTTGCTCAAGTCGCCGAGGGTCCTACTCATGGATGAGGCGACCGCTTCGATTGACTATGCCACGGATGCAAAGATCCAAGACACTCTACGGGAACTCAAAGACAACACTATCATCACGATCGCTCACCGCTTGCAGACGATCATTGACTATGACAAAGTATTAGTACTGGAGAAAGGGGAAGTTGTCGAATTCGATGATCCTTGGGAGCTTATCAGAAAGGAGGAGGGTTCTTTCAGGGGTATGTGTGCTACGAGTGGTGACTTCGATACGCTCATTGAACTGGCACAAAAATCCTGGCATGACAGGAGACTCGTGGACGATGAGTGATGGGCGGCATAGCCCACTTGATGGGGCTTGCTCTGTCTGATGGCACAGCGATAGGAGTTCTGCATTTGCAAATATGGCTAAAGATTATGTATACAGGCTGGTTTGAGGTTGGTGTTTGCACTAGCATGCTATCGAAACCTATGGTCAAGGCCGTGCAAGTATTTTTCTTGCGTCGTGCACCCAGGGGTGGTTGACCAGCTTGCAAATAATATTTCAACCCGCGTCCATTTCACAGAATTACCTCAACACTCTTCAAACACACGAATTCACCGATCGGTAAAAAGTAAGGTTATTCAGTAACAATTGCAATCTATTCGTACTTGACCCAGCAGACGAATACACGAGTCTGCATGACAGCAGCCCTTCTGTCGTCAATCATTGCCACAACACTGCCTCTATCTTATCTTACATAAATCAAAAGGATCACTTCAGAGCCGTCTAGAGCTTCTCATCAAAAAGCATGCCCCTCGACCTACCCCCTCTCCCATTGTCTGAGGGAATCACCTCCCGTTTCGTCCAAACAGCTCCTCATAGCTTGACCTTCCACATATTAGAAGCTGGCTCCAACCCCCCAACTCAGCCACTGATCATTCTAGTTCATGGATTCCCTGAGTTGGCCTACAGCTGGCGTCGCACACTTCTCCCACTGGCCTTGGCGGGATATCATGTTGTTGCATTCGATCAGCGTGGGTATGGACGAACTCACTCTCGGGATGGACCCATTTCGCCATTGGAATTCCGCCCATTGAACCTGATCAAAGACGTCGTCGTCCTCGTGCACGCTCTTGGCCACCAAAAGGTCAAGTGCATTGTTGGGCATGACTTTGGCGCTGTCACTGCGGCATTGTGTGCTCTCGCGCGTCCCGACTTCTTCGAAAGCGTGGTTCTAATGTCACATCCATTTAAAGGACCAGCGTCGTTGCCACTGGAGCTCGCTGATGAATCAGCAGAGGACTCTCAAGCAGTTGATATGGAGGTTGAACTGGCGAAACTAGAGAGACCTCGAAAGCATTACAAATGGTACTACTGCACTTCGGACGCAGACCAGGAGATGTTGGAGCCCAAGGAGGGGCTGCATGGATTTCTTAGGGGTTATTTCCATCTGAAAAGCGCTGACTGGGAGAGAAACAACCCGCACCCACTCCAAGGGTGGACAGCATCGGAATTGGCGAAAATGCCGAGGTACTACATCATGGACAAGCATGACTCAATGCGCGGGGTTGTAGCGAAGGATATGGCAGAGGAAGATTCCCAGGTCGTACGAGAAAAGGGCAAGCGATGGTTGAGCGATGAGGAACTGGTTGTTTATGTGAAGGAGTACGCTCGGACCGGCTTTCAAGGCGGGCTGAATTGGTATCGAGTTCAGACGCAACCCAAGATTGCCAGAGAGCTCGACGTTTTTGCAGGGAGGAAAATTGAGATACCGTGTCTGTTTGTGAGCGGAAAGAAAGACTGGGGACCGTTTCAGGAGCCAGGTACCGTGGAGAATATGGATAAAGTATGCACGGATTTCAGAGGGGCGCGTTATATCGAGGGAGCCGGCCATTGGCTCCCGCAGGAAAGGCCACAGGAAGCAGTTGAGGAGATATTGGGTCTGATCAATAAAATCTGAATTCATTCGATTAGGTAGGAGACGTGAACATGTGTCAGACAAATCAGCCAGAAGAGCTCTAAATGTCTGTATAGAATCGAATTGAATTGATTGAATAGACAGAATCAACTGTCTAAAAGCCATGTAGAATGCCTCCTGAAATGAGGCCTAGATATGAAGGAAATGGGGCCAAGATAGGCCGGAGATTGGCTCAAATCGGCCGATGGACAGCTTGAGGCGCAGGCTGTCGGACAACATGCAACAATGATAGCTGCAGTATACCCCAGGACGGTCAGAATCGTTTTGGTGCATAAAATACCTCATACTCAGACCTTGGCGAGTCGTGAAGTACCATGCACGCCACAGAACGGTGGGCAAGCCGCGCTTCCAACATGAGAGAAGAGATAGATACCATGCCGATGCCGTAGTCAATGATCGCCACAAATTGCCAATCCCCTTCATTTGTCCTTGCGCTGGTGCCCATTGGGAGCGCCCCGTCATGGGGGATTCGCCTGAAATCAAGCCACCACGTTAGCGCGAAGCCATCCAAACTCGTTATTTTGAGGTCCAGCGTCATTCTATCCCCATCGTCGTCGCGCACGCTTCAGAGGAGCTCCTTTCCAACAAAGAAGCCGTTGTGTAGGCGCCGAAGGGAAGATGTTCCATCGTAGCAGGCGATCTGCCTCCGTGACGGTGAGTGAATTCCTGACACCTGCGCTGCATCGATGCTAAATTCCATTCCCTTCAGCGACAAAATGCGCCTCCTTCCGCATCCGCACAATCAGCTGCTGCTCAAGCCTTCCTTGCGAGCAGACCCCCAAGCGCGAATCTTTCAGCATCAGCTGCAGCCGCGGCTCTTAGGACGATGTCTCCAACTCCTACTCCAGTCTCGGGGGTGCAGACTAAGCGGATGCTCCAGCGTCAGCTTTCAAATGGTTCTCGAGGAGAAGATGGACCAGAGCTACAGAGGAAGAGTAGTGCTGGATCAATGACAGAAAGGACTTTTCGGACTCCCTCGCCCCGTCGTCCCGGCCAAACCATGGGCCTTGAGGACGTGCCTCCGGTGCCACCTATGCCCGACACATACAACAATGACCCTGCGCACAGGAGAGCTGCAAGCCTGGAACCGTCGATGCGAGTGGTATCCCCTCCGCCGACTAAGAAAGGAGGCCGTGTGGCCAGCTTGGACAGGACACCAGCATCTTCGCAGAAGAAGCTTCAGACCCAGCGCCAACCGCCTTTGACAGATGATAACGATCTAGAGAGGTCAGGCAGTCGGGACTCAGTCAATTTCTCGTACCCTACAGGAGCGAGGCCTAATTCTCCTCCTCCGGTGCGGCCTCCTCAATTCCGAAACCAAGCCGCAAATGGCATATCTCAGCAGGCAGCAAATGACATACAGCACACGCTGAATCAGACTGCTGGGCAGCCAGTCCGGCGGAAGAAGAAGAAAATCGCGAGTGGGTCGACCGAGGGCAGCCATTTGGCAAACGACGGCATGGGAGGCAAACCGTTGGGAAGCGCTGTCACCGCTTCTGCTCCAGGCACAAAAGACCCCAAAGATGTACCAACTTCCGGAACCAAAAGCAAAAGGAACATAATGCCGTCCGAAACAACTTCACAGAACGATGACCAGAGGGAATCATCAGCCCATGGCTCTGATTCGGATTCTACTCCGGAGAAAACTGTAGGGAAGAGGTCTCAACGTGCGTCTGGTCTTTTAAACAAGCAGCCGTCTGTCGTGAGAGAAGATTGGGAGGGCGAGCAAGAAGACTCGGGACAGCCAGTTAGCAAGGCGCAAGGACGCGCTGATGCCGGTTTCAGTCCCATCGGCGGCCTATCGAACGTGCAGAGCAAGAAAGAGACTGCCATTCCGAACACCTCTAAAAAGATCATGGAATCAACGGATTCATCGATGCGAGAAGCCAGGCCAACCCCCCATCTCATTACCACCATTCCCTCTACGACCGCGGACACTTCAATTGAGGCTGCCTCTCATGGTCATTTGGAAGTGAGCAAAGACTCCGGTCGTCCGGCTAGACAGACATCAATCAGTCCTTCTCGATCAACTCGCTTTTCTGCACATCTTGCGTCGGAATTTTCTGGTAGACCTCGACACGAGCCGCCGCCACGCTCTGTCTCTCCAGCCAAATCTGCAATGAAGCATCATTCATCATCTCCCCAATCAGCTTCGCCCATTGATGCAGCTGCGGCAGCTGGGTGGAAAAAAACAAGTCAAGCATCTAGCGAGACATCCGATAACGCGTCCACGGCATCCGGAGATGGTTTCGGATCCAGGTCGCAAAAAAGAAAGTCTGCCCGAGTCAGCTTTGAGGCGGATCCCGAGGTTGTCAGTACCGCTGCAGATGCCGCACCAAGTGATACGCCGCTCTTTGTCAGTCCGCAGCACATGGATTCGGTGAAAAAGGGGTGGCTTAGCAAGTCAAAGGCTGGCCATCTAGATTCTATACCGGCAGAAGATGACATGGAGAAAGTCATGAAACCTCGGCCCGTACTACCTTCTTTTGGCAGTGTACGTGGTCGAAGAGATGGATTTACAGAAAGTGTGATACCCGTCACTGAGGTTGCGTCGCCGACTTCTTCCGAAGCGTCTTCGACCTCGAATTTGGCAACACTGGATACATCAATCTCAAGTGACCATGCTATCGGAGGAATCTTAGCCCGGGAGTCGTTGAAAAATCAGCTTGAGGCCAACACGAAACCGTTCCAAACAACACATTCCGCCACAACAATGAAGGGTGCAGACAGTACAGATGACGTCCTGAAGAAAAGGATCAATGGCACATTCCAATCTCAATCAGAGAAACACGGCGGATCGTCGATGGCCCCGAGCATTCCTTCTATCGCAATCCAACCGGCTACCCCTGGCATCGGAGAAACCGAGTCCCAAGATGAGTGGCTGGTTGCAGTGCCAGGCGGTTTTCCAGGAGCTGTTGAATTGGAAGGGGACTCTCCCCCAAGCAGAACAGGAAAGGTCGTTCCTCAAGAGGATAGAGAGATCGATGCATCTTCGCCAGCCGAAGCAGGTATCTCAGAACCGAAACCATCCGAGCTCGTGGCGGCAGAGGACCCTTCTGTACCGTCTGTGGGCTCCTTTTCTGAATCTCTTCGTCACCAAACTGAGCCAGAGAGTGATGCGGAAAGCGGAGGCAGCAGCGTCTACAGCGACGCTGCGGAAGATTTGTCAGATCTCGAAGGTGATGGCTTTGGTTCAATCAATGCAATTGTGGAGAGTCCGGTCGTTGGGGTGCCTGCTGACCGTATCACTACACCTCCAGATAGTCCACTCGTAGGCAAAAATTATAACGAACGCGTGGGTGCTCAAAGCCGACGAGATTCCTGGGACAAGGCGGAGGCACATTGGAAGTGGGTTGCCGAGAGACAAAGAAGTATTGACCAGGTTCGGCAGAAAGAACAAGATCCAGTACAGGAGAAGCCTAGGAGGAAGAGAAAGACGAGAAGAATGGGTGACGCGATGGCTTCAGCACAGCCTTCGAAGGCCAGTACGCTAGTTCCAGTCTCAACCCAACGTACCTTACCACAGCCATCAGCTTACCCAGTCATTGGTAAAGATGACGCTTCGTCTGGCCAAGGACCAATGCGAAGGTCGATGCGAGATCACCCTGAGGAGACTCCAAATTCGCCAGGACTCAGGAGCTCACTGCGCACCACGAAACCATCACAGCTACAAGCTCGAGGTCCAGCGCCAGCTGTCATCCCTAAAGGAGCGCTTCAGAAAAAGAAGATCCCTGCCTCTCCACCCGCCTTTTCGCCAGCCGCTAGATCTAATGCGAAACCCAGTCCTGGCTTGTCGCAGAGCTCGGCGAAGCCACTACGCCGAACCCTGTCGAACGACAGCGACTCTTCGAGCAGCTTCAAGAGGTCCCGGAGACCTGCGTCGTCTGGCGGCAAATTCACCATGCGAACAAGTATGCGCAGCGCTGATGAGCGGCCTACTTCTCCGCCAGCCCCTGCAGGTCGCGGTGTTCGATCTTTGTCGCCACAGAATCGTCGGCCCTTCTCGCCAATGGGTCAAGGCACGATAAGGACAAGTATGCGTGGATCTCTTGATGCTGGTGTGCCAACTCTGCGAAAGCGAGACCAACAGAAACCTACGTCAACCATATCTGGATTTGGCAAATCACGGTTCAAGGCCAAAGCCACAACTTCCAAAGCACTCGCATCAAAACCAAAGTCACGCTTTCCAGACTCAGACGACGATGGCTCTGAACCTCAAACCTTCCGATCCCGTTTTGAAGACTCCAGTGATGAGGAGGCTGGGATGATCAAATATCGTCCAGTCCGTGGGATCCCTGCAAAACCCGACGCAGGCGACTCCACGGATCTCGAAGATAGCTCAGACGACGGTGAGAAGAGGACGGCGAAACCAAAGCATAAGAGTCCTAAATCACCAGAGATCTTAAATGGTGTAAGGGAAAAGGCTGCCAGGGAGCCAGAAGCCTCTAGTCCCATGGAACGTCCGATTTCGCCCGTTAATGGGAAGAAGAAAGGCATCTTCAGTCGCTTCCGAAGCAAAAAGGTCGAGGATCCAGCCAGAGACGCACCGCCAACGACCGCCGAACGAGAAAAGCCCGTCGCACAAAGTAGAGCAGATCTTGATGGAGCACGGAGTCCCGAATATCCGGCTTCTCCTGACAGCAAAGGCAAACTCCAGCGCAGACACATCCCCCAGCGGATGACTAGTGACTCCTGGCCTCTTCCTTCAAAACCTGTCTCCGATGATCATGTTCGGCCAAAGACTTCTGACGGCACTGAAACCGCGGAAGGCATCCATGGCCGGCCGGGCCTCGGAATTCGACAGGATACCTCTGGCACGTTGAGGACGGATGGTGGGACGCCTGTTCTAGGGAGGACGGGCAAGAAGAAGAGATTTCCGATGTTGAGGAAGGCTCTTGGTCTGCATGATTGATTGATCAGTGAAGAATTTTCGCATGGCTTTTTGTGAGTTGATGCATTTAGCGAATCGTATTTTCAAGTCAGGGTTGGTGATCATATCGTGCAATGGGAGAGTTGTCACATTCTGGCCGTGCCATGGCAGGTCATTTAATCTTAGGTCACTACATGTTCAGGTTCACCTGTTGACCATCAGCTCAGTGCCACAGCCACATTGGTATAATTAATCGTAATACCATCTTGCTTGACAAATTGAATCGCAGCTGCTTGGGGGTTGGGGCCTCTTTCATGCCTTTCGTCCAGTGCTGGCACGAACGATAAAATCTTCCTCGACCACCCTTCAGACATGAGTAGGATGACTTGGGTTTTTATGCGACTTTTGACTTGGGATTCATGCTAAGTACCCCATATATCTATGTACTCTTAGCAGCACATTCATTAGGTCTCCTCGTTGCAGCTGCTGATCTCTTGGGAGCTTCCTTCGCACATCAGGGGCGTTGCGGAAAGGACAGCCTCGCCTTTCTTGGACAGTTGAATATCGGGGGTTCTGCTGAACCTATGTCTCTCATCTCATAAGATCTCCGAGGGCTCAGCTTGCAGGGGAAATTCGGGATTTCTGGAAGAGGTAGTGCGGGCCAGTTGGACCGATCTCGCTCCTGTGGAGCACACTGGTTATGCTCAGAGGGTAGTGAGGGTGGGAAGTTTGCTGGGGGAGCAGCGAAGCATCGTACTCGGTACTTCAGCGCAAGGATACGGGTATGTTCAAGACAGAGGAGGCTGCCTGCGCGCACCTTCGAAGCCATGGCGTGGGGTCATCTATTCACACCTACTCATCTGTACGTCGGTGAAGACTACAACAAAGCGGTGGGAAAGCGAGGTCCACATACAGTCGCCCGGTGAGGAGGCCTCAGGCTCCGTGGAACATGAGAAGGAAGTCGTTGATAGAGCGCCAGAGCATTGCTTCTGGGAAACCTGCTCGTCCAAGTCTGGAGTGGTAGCCTTTGTCATTGTAGAGCACCGCCGGAGCGAGGACAGACTCTCTCTTGCCAACTGCTTTTGACAAGATCTCGAATTGCCACGCCCCGTTCGTGTGGAAATGCACTGGACCCACCATTCACTCTCTTGATAGATGAGATCAGGATGCTCTGCAGCGCCCCTGAACATCGCAGACTGCTCAATACCTCGACAATCTCTGGCCATCCTGGAAGTAAACATATGATGGGCAGTTCCAACACAGGAGATCACCAAGACGAGCTTCCCCCAAGTCTTTGGATAGGCCGAATTTTCAAGGGAACGAACCCGAACGGCAGCTCCTTTCTTCCAGCTGTTCACGGAGCAAACACTGAGCAGTCATCACTGAAAGTACCTGCGAGGAGGGGAGCCTTTCTGGCAGGAGTTGAAGAAACTCACGAACCATCAACTGTTTCGGCACACATTTTCGTACATGGGTGCCCATGGCTTCCTGGCTCCACGTTTGCACAGGACCTTGCTGGGAATCTGGGCCCCGTGGAGATGCTCATCCCAAGCCTAGCTCTGGCGTTGTGAGTACGAGCCTCAACGAAATTGCCGACGTCGCTCAGGCCTGCTCCAAAGCCTTTTTGCAATCGTCGGGCGCTCCTCACAATCTTGTTGGACGCTCTCCTACCGAGCTCAGTGCCAGCCAGTCCTGTACAAGCGGAAAAAGGATGTATAGTAGCTCCCCCCGTCGGCCTAATGGAATGCTTCCAACGCACTACAGTACAGGGAGCCATCATCCGACTCCCACGCGTCCCGCGGTCGGTAACTTACCAGCTAGTGAGCTCCTAGTCTTATCAGCGGCAGGGAGCTCCTTGACCGTATTCAACCTCCATGTGTACCTTTCAGCCAGCATTCCAGCGACTGTGTCTGGGGGACCCAGGGGGAAGTCAAGATTGCGGCATCATGATTGATGCATCAAATCTCCGAACGTGCCAGCCGCCACTCCATGTGTTTTGGAAGAATGCTAGACCTCTTGTCCACCTCAGCTCGTGGAAGGTGATGGGTGTTGCAGCATGCAGGAAGGGGGCGCCGCTGTCAGAGCCTTGTCCGAATGGTCGAACAAGGGATCTCCGCTCCTCAAAGACCCTGACTGGCTGACAACGACGGAAGACATGAGAGACGGTCCGTACATAGCGCTGGCCACCCAATCATTCAATCAACTTACGCTCCTCTTCAGTCCTGTCGTTCCCGGGGTTCAAGTTGGCATGTTCAGAGAAGGAAATCAAAATCAGAGTCCAAAGTCGATCGGCCGAGATGCCAGTCTCCAGCCTATGCATGACCTATCGGTAGTTGCATTTTATCAAGGACATGGCCCTTTCTGATGGAGCTAACCTGCTGGGCTAAAAGCGAAATCGCAGTAGCCATTGCTGCGACGACAATTATGTACCTCGCCACACCGACTCCTACAACACTTTCACATGAATATCGACGCCAGCCCCGCTTACGTTTAGGTGACCAATTGTGGTCCCCGCGCCGCTTATGGACATGATCTCAATGGATCTAGAAGATTTGTCCCTGAAATCTCCTTGTCTGAAAGGACGGAAGGTCTAAGTTGTTTTACATCTATCGCTCATCCACTCTTCTGGCCGTCGTCCTCCAACGCTTTTCCGCCTGCCTAATTTCAACATGGCAGACAATAAGGAATTGGAAATGGTATCGATTGGGGATGTCAAGGAAGACAGTCTAGACCAGACCGAACGGAAGTCAGGAAGTCGCCTTGAGAGGGGGCCGTTCTCGAGGTAGGAACTGCGCATTCAGGCTGAGACTCCATAATGGCCTGTGTTAACGTCCGTGCAGCGATATATCAACCCAACAGCTATCGTCAACTTCGGATTCACTCTCCAAGCAGCATCGGAGGCATCGGGCGTATCTTTTCAGTTCAGCTTGTTGAATGGCGGGCCAGCCTCACTGGTGTACGGAAGTCTGTTCGCGGGTATTGGCTCGACGATGATCGCCCTGTCGCTGGCAGAAATGGCTTCCACGTGCGTCCCGATGGCACAGTCGAGGACTGCCAGCTTATCGTGAATTAGGGACCCTGTGTTTGGTGCACAATATCGATGGTCTGCGGCGTTTGCCTCGTTTAAACCACGGTTCTGGGGTTTGTTTCAAGGTACAACTATCTTCCTGGTTCGACGCTCATCTGCCACGGCTGATCACGTCTAGGATGGATCACTGTTTTCGCCTGGATAACAGATACCGCGGCCAGCCCAGCAAATCTCGCCAATGTGGTTCAAGGCCTTGTTATTTTCAACTACCCATCCTATGCGCCTCAGAGATGGCACGCCAAATTGATCATGTGGGGCTTCATATCTATTCCCGTGGTCTGGAATCTTTGGTTTCGGAAACTGCTCAACCCTCTCGAGATGATTGGTGGTATCTGCCACGTCATATTTTTCATCTGCTCGGTAATCACGTTGGCTGTTCTAG
>JAABUK010003433.1_pt1 | contig 26766 bp, 31 predicted proteins | sample 5559141 | NCBI WGS metagenome assembly JAABUK01 (sample SAMN10711869, study PRJNA513367) | rock metagenome | isolation source: Antarctica rocks | place: Antarctica: Victoria Land, Pudding Butte nord | collected 2016-01-03
CTATGCGTGGCGCGCCGACGTGGTGCGGGCGTGGCCGCCGGGCGAGCGGGCGTATCAGGCCCTGGGGCTGTCCGGGTTGCCCTGATCCCGGGCGTCGGGATGCTAAAACGGCTTGAGTAGCCGGTCGATGTAGTCGAGTTCCGGCTGCGGACGGCTGCGTTCGGCGCCGCGGCGGCGGAGTTCGTCCTGCAGGGCGCGGGTGCGGGCCTGTTCCATGGCTTCCGGCACCTTGACGTCGCCACTCTCGTCGCTGCCCGAAGTGCCCTGCTGCAAGGGCCGGCCGAGCGGGTCGCGGCGGGCCGAGCGGCGGCGGTTGGGGCCCTGCTGCTCGCCGGGGCGGGGGCCGGTGGTTTGGCCGTCGCGGTTCTGGGTGCCGCCCTGGCCTTCGGCGGACTGGCCCTCATTGCCCTCCTGTCCTTCCTGGCCCTCCTCGCCCTCGCCGGGCTGGGCGCCGGTGCCGAACTGCCGGGCCAGCTGCTGGCCCATTTCGCGCCCGCCCTTCTGCAACGCCTCGATGGCGCGTTGCTGCGCGCTGCCGGCGGCTGCGTCGCGGCCCTCGGCCAGCGCCTGGCCGGCGTCGCGCATGGCCGTGTCGGCCTCGCCGAGCGGCGCGGGCACCTGGCCGGTGAGGTCGCCGAACCGCTGCATCAGCTCGCCCAAGGCGCGGCGCATGGCTTGCTGGGACTTTGCGTCGGCGCCGCGCTGCTGCGGTGCCGATTGGGGTGCCGATTGGGGCGCGGCGGAGGGCGCGCTGCGGCTCTGGCTGCGGTCCAGCAGGCCGCCTTCCCGCTGCACCATGTCCTGCACCGCGTCCATCTGCTGGCGGCCGCGCTGGCGGCGTTCGGCGTTCTGCTTGTCCTGGTTCTCGCCTCGCTCCGGCCGGGCATTCTGCAGCTGCTCCAGCAGCCGCTCCAGCTCCGCCATCTGGCGGCGGGCCTCGTCCATGCGGCCCTCGCGGGCGGCTTCCTGCATGCGTTGCGCCATGCGGTCGAGGGTGCGGGCGTTCATCTGCGGCGCTTGCGGGTCGAAGGGCATCTCGGTGCCGTCGCGCCGCGCCTGCTCCGTCAAGGCCTCGAGGTGGCGCTGGATCGCCTCCCGCAGTTCCTGCATGCGGCGCTCGATCTCGGCGCGGTCGGCGGGGGTCTCGCGGTTGGCGTCGACGGCGTCGCGCAACGCCTGCCGTGCCTCCTCCAGCGCGCGGGCGGTGCGCTCGGTGCCGTTCTCCTCGAGCGCCAGCGCCAATTCCCACATGCGGGCCTGCGCCTCGTCGATCGCTGGGGCGCCCCGGCCGCGGGCGAGCAGGGCGGCGATGCTGCGCAGGTTCAGCATGATGCCGATCGAGTGGTCGAACGCCTCCGGCGCGTCGGCGAGCGCGTCCACGGTCAGGCGCGCCTGCCGCCGCTCCTGCGGCGTCAGGCTGAGCTGGCGGCGGACGGCGATCAGGGCGCGGGCGACCGGGTTCTGGAACGGCCGCTCCGGCAGGGTGAAGCCGGCTTCGGCGCTGGTTCCGGTCTGGCCGGCGGCGTCGCGCGCCGCCATGCGGCCCAGCACCGGCAAGCCGGCCCAGGGATGGGCGGTCAGATCCTGCACCGCCGTGCCGCGCGCCGATTTCGGGCTGCCGGCCAGCGGCGCCGGCACCACCAGCGGCGGCGCGTCGGGCCGCTCGCGCAGGCGCAGCTCGCCCTGGATGCCGGCGACGCCGTAATCGTCGGTGGCCTGCCACGCCAGCCGGGTCTGCAGGGTGGGGCGGCCGGCAATGATGGCCGGGCCGGGTGCGTCGGTGAAGGAAGGGACGGGCGGCAGGTCGGGGATCAGGGTCAGGAGCCAGGCGGCAATGACGGCGCCGCCGCGCTGGATGGTGACCTGCCCGGTCGCTCCCAACTCGGCTTCCAGGTCCCGCTCCGCCTGCCAGCTCGCGGCATCCAGGGCGCGGAAGGGCGTGCGGACGTTGTTGACCAGCAGCACGGGCTCGCCGCTGCCGCCAGTGAGGCTGACGGTCAGGCGCGACCCGGTGGGGACGCTGAGCTTGGGCGTGGCGGCGTGCAGGAACAGCGGCGGCAGCCCGGTGTAGGCGGGCGAGGTGATCCAGGCCTGCACCTGGGTGCCGGGCGCGGCCGGGGCCACGGGCAGGGTGGGCGCCACGGCACGGCGCAGGCGCGGCAGGGTCTCGGGGCCGGCGATGACCAGCGCGGCCGCGAGCGTGACCAGCAACGCGCCGCGCAGCGCCCATCCATCGCGCCGGGCCAGCCCGGGGCGGGGGCGGCCCACACGGAGGCGGGGGATCTGCGCCAGCAGCCTGGCCGTGTGGACCCGCCAGAGCGCGGCAGCCTCGGGGCTGGGCGCGGCCGGCTGGTCCGCCAGCGCGGCGAGCGGACGGTGCAGCAGGCCGGTCGCCTGCTCCAGCCGGCGGTCGGCCTTGGCCGGGGTCGGCCGGACGACCCGGCGGAGTCCGCGCCAGAGCAGGGCGGCCGCGCCCAGCACGGCCGCGGCCAGGAGCAGCAGGCGCGGCCAGGGCGGCAGGTAGGCCGGCAGATCGAGCAACGCCGCGGCGGCATAGGCGCCGAGCAGGCCAAGGGAAGGCCAGGCGGCGGGCCAGAGCTGCTCGAACCATAGGGCGGCGCGCGCGGCGGCGCGCTTGCGGGCGAGCAGCGGCGGCTGGTTCACCCGAGCCAGTCCGGGATGCGTTCGCCCGCCCACAACGCTTCGAGCGGCTGGCGGGCGCGAATGGCGGACCAGCGGCCGCCGTCGACCAGCACCTCGGCGGCCAGCGGCCGTGCGTTGTAGGTGGAGCTCATCACTGAACCATATGCGCCTGCATCCAGGATCGCCAAGCGCGCATGCGGGCGCAGCGGCGGCAGGGCGCGGTCGCGCGCAAACGTGTCCCCGCTTTCGCAAACGGGGCCGACGATATCGGCCGGACTGGTCGGCTGCACGGCGTCCGCGGCGGCGACGGGCACGATCCCGTGCCATGCGTCGTACATCGCCGGGCGCAGCAGGTCGTTCATGGCCGCGTCCAGCACCACGAAGCGGCGGCGGCCGGTGTGCTTGACCAGGATGGCCTGGGTGAGCAGCAGGCCGGCCTGGCCGACCAGCCAGCGGCCGGGCTCGACGGCGAGGTGCAGGTCCATGCCGCGGAAAGCGGCGGCAATGGCCCCGGCCAGGGCCTCGGGCAGCGGGGCGGCCTCGGCGCGGTAGGCGATGCCCAGGCCGCCGCCGCAATCCACCATCCGCACGCGCTGCCCGGCGGCGCGCAGGCTGCGGACCAGTTCGGCGGTGCGGGCATAGGCGGTGCAATAGGGGGCGGTGGAGAGGATTTGGCTGCCGATGTGCAGCGCGAGGCCGACCGGCTCGATCCCCGGCAGCGCGGCCGCATGCGCGTACAGGCCGGGAGCGGCGTCGTAGGCGATGCCGAACTTGTCTTCGGCGCGGCCCGTGGTGATCTTGGCGTGCGTCCCGGCATCCACGTCGGGGTTGATGCGCAGCGCCACCGGCGCCGTGCGGCCCAGGCTCGCGGCGATCGCGGAGAGCATGGCCAGCTCCTCCGCGCTTTCTACGTTCAGTTGGCCCACGCCGGCTTCGAGCGCCAGGCGCATCTCCCACTCGGCCTTGCCGACGCCGGAGAACACGATCGCGGCGGCGGGGATGCCGCCCAGCAGCGCGCGTCGCAGCTCGCCGCCGCTGACCACGTCGGCGCCCGCACCGGCCCGGGCCATCAGGCGGAGGATGGCGAGATGGTCGTTGGCCTTGACCGCGTAGTGGATTTGCGCCGGCAGCCCGGCCCCGTCGAGCGCGGCGCGCAAGCTGGCAAGGCGGGCGCGGATGCTGCCTGCCGACAGCACCCAGGTGGGTGTGCCCTCCGCATCGGCGATGGCGTTCAGCGGAACGCCTTCGACCAGCAGCCCATCCATGGCGTGCATGGCGAGGTGTGGCCGGGCGGCGATCAGCTCGGCGAACGTGGGGTCGGCCGCGATCGAGGCGGGCATGCTCAACGGGAGGGATAGCTCCGGGGAAAGACGATCTCGTTCGCCGGGCCGGGTGCGGAGGGGGCGCCCTTCTTGCCGCAGGCGGCCAGCAGCACGAGGCCGAGCAGCAGCGCCGCGACCTTCATGCCAGCGCCTGCTGCCATCGTGCGGCCTGCTCGGCCACGCGGAGGGGCGCGGTGCCGCCCAGGCTCGTGCGGCTGGCGACGGAGGCGTCCACCGTGAGCACGCCGAAGACGTCCGCAGTGATGCCGGGCTCCTCGGCCTGCATCTCGTCGAGGGTGAGGGCGGCCAGGTCCACGCCGCGCGCCTCCGCCCGCGCGACCAGGCGGCCGGTCACGTGGTGTGCCGTGCGGAAGGGCACCCGCAGCACGCGGACGAGCCAATCGGCAAGGTCGGTCGCCGTGGCGAAGCCCGACCCGGCCATGGCGCGCATGCGCCCGGTGTCGGCCTGCAGATCGCGCACCATGCCGCCGATCGCCGCCAGGGAGAGCGCGAGCGCGTCGGCGGCGTCGAACACCGGCTCCTTGTCCTCCTGCATGTCCTTCGCATAGGCCAGCGGCAATCCCTTCATCACCGTGAGCAAGGCCACCAGCGCGCCGGTCACGCGGCCGGTTTTGGCGCGGGCCAGCTCGGCGGCGTCCGGGTTGCGCTTCTGCGGCATGATGCTGCTGCCCGTGGTGAAGGCGTCCGAGAGGCGGATGAAGCCAAAGGGCGCGCTGCACCAGAGGATGATCTCCTCGCTGAGCCGGGAGAGGTGCATGGCGCAGATGGCGCAGGCGGACAGGAACTCGAGCGCGAAATCGCGGTCGGAAACGGCGTCGAGCGAATTGGCGGTTGGACGGTCGAAGCCGAGGTCGCGCGCCGTCATGGCGCGGTCGATCGGGAAACTGGTGCCGGCCAGCGCGGCCGAGCCGAGCGGGCATTCGTTCAACCGGGCGCGGCAGTCGGCAAGGCGGCCGCGGTCGCGGGCCAGCATCTCGACATAGGCGAGCAGATGGTGGCCGAAGGTCACGGGCTGCGCCGTTTGCAGGTGGGTGAAGCCCGGCATGGGGTCGGCGGCGTGCCCGGCGGCGCGGCCCGCCAGCTCCCGCATGACGTCGGCGACCTGCGCGTCCAGACCGTCGATCGCGTCCCGCACCCAAAGCCGGAAATCGGTCGCCACCTGGTCGTTGCGGCTGCGCGCGGTGTGCAGGCGCTTGCCGGCCTCGCCGATGCGCTCCACCAGCCGGGCCTCGATGTTCATATGGATGTCTTCAAGCGCCTCCACGAAGGGGAACCGGCCGGCCTCGATCTCGGCGGCGATGCCCTCCAGCCCCAGGCGGATCGCCGCCTCGTCGTCGGGGCCGATCACCCCGGCGCGCGCCAGCATGGCGGCGTGGGCCAGGCTGCCGCTGATGTCCTGGCGCCACATCTTGCGGTCGAACCCGATCGAGGCGTTGATGTCCTGCATGATCGCCGAGGGGCCGGCCGCGAACCGCCCGCCCCATTGCGCATTCGCCGGGGCGTTGCGGCGGCTGGTCTCGACCACGATATTCACCGGCGTATTCAAAGGACGCACCATGACCCTTTTGCTGCGCCGCACCCTGCTGGCGGCGGGCGCGACCCTACCGGTCGGGCTGGCCGTGCGCAAACCGCGCGCGGCGTCTGGCACGGCGTCTGGCACGGCGTCTGGGGCGATGCTGCCGGACGTGGGCAAGCTGCAGGCGGCGCCGGGGCTGGCGGTCGCGGAGTTCCGCTTCACCCTGGCCGACGGCTCAGTGCGCAAACTGGCGGACTATGCCGGGCAAGGGGTGGTGCTGAACTTCTGGGCGACATGGTGCGTGCCTTGCGTGGCCGAGATGCCGGCACTGGCGGCGCTGGCCCGCCTGGTGCGGGATGCGCGGGTGGTGGTGTTGCCGTTGTCGTCTGACCGGGGCGGGGCGGGGGCGGTGGAGCGGTTCTATCGGGAGCGGGCGATCGAGGGGCTACCGGTGCTGCTCGACCCGCGCGGCGAGGCGGCGCGGGCCCTAGGCGCGCGCGGCATCCCGACGACGCTGCTGATCGACGGGCGGGGGCGGGAGCGCGGCCGGCTCGAGGGTGCGGCCGACTGGACCGGGGCGGCGGCCGTCGCCGCGGTCCGCGAGCTGGCCCAGTAGAGCTGGCCCAGTAGCCCGTCAGGCGTCCAGGCTGCCCGGGGCGCGGCTGCCGATCATGGCCAGCAATTCGCGCCGTGTCGTGGGATCGTCGCGGAAGCAGCCGGTCATGCGGCTGGTGACCATGCTGACGCCGGGCTTGTGGACGCCGCGGGTGCTCATGCACTGGTGTCCCGCCTCGATCACCACGCCGACGCCGCGGGGCTGCAGCACCTGGTCGATGGTGTCGGCGATCTGCACCGTCATCCGCTCCTGGATTTGCAGCCGCTTGGCGTAGGCGTCGGCGACCCGGGCGAGCTTGCTGATGCCGACCACGCGGATGTTGGGCAGGTAGGCGATGTGGCAGCGGCCGATGATGGGCACCATGTGATGCTCGCAGTAGCTCTCAAGCCGGATGTCGCGCAGCAGCACGATCTCGTCGTAGCCCTGCACTTCCTCGAAGGTGCGCTCGAGCAAGGCCACGGGATCGATCGCGTAGCCGGCGAACAGCTCCTTATACGAGCGCACGACCCGCTTCGGCGTGTCGCGCAGGCCCTCGCGGTCCGGGTCCTCGCCGGCGAGGCGCAGCAGCGTGCGGACGGCGGCTTCGGCCTCCTCGTTCGTGGGCCGGGTCGGGCTGGCCGAGGCCGTCGCTGGGGTGGTCGGGATGATGCTGTTCAAGGCTGCTGTCCCTTACCGCTTGGGGTCGGAATGTGGGCGTGGCGGACGCTTCGGCAAGTCAGTGCAGCAGTTGCGGTTGGCCCGGGCTGTCGAGGCTGAAGGGGGGGATGGCGACGTCGAAGGGCTCGCCCGAGGTGGTCAGGATCATGTGGTAGGCGCCGGCCATAAAACCGGAAGCGGTCTCGAGCGGGGTGCCGGAGGTGTATTCGAACGCGTCGCCGGGCTCCAGCACGGGCTGCTCGCCGACCACGCCGTCGCCTTGCACGACCTGCATGCGGCCATGCGCATCGGTGATGCGCCAGGTGCGGCGGAGCAGTTGCACGGTCTCGCGCCCCTGGTTCTCGATCCGCACCTGGTAAGCCCATACCCATTTGCCGTCCTCGGGGTCCGACTGGTCCTCGAGGAAGAAAGTCCGGACCGTCACCAGGATGTCGTTCGTGGTAGCCTGGTACGCTCCGGCCATGGACGTCTATTCGGCCGCTTGCCGGGCGGGGGCGGCGAGGGCGTCGAGGGCTTGGACGAGGTCATCCAAAAGGTCGGCCGGGTCCTCCAGGCCGACGGAGAGGCGGATCACGCCGTCGGTGATGCCCAGCCGTGACCGCTCCTCGGCGCCGATGCGCATGTGGGTGGTGGTGGCGGGGTGGGTCGCCAGGGACTTGGAGTCGCCCAGGTTGTTGGATATGGCGATGAGCTGGAAGGCGTTCATGGCCTGGAATGCGGCGGCCTTGCCGGCCAGCTCGAAGGTGACCAGCGTGCCACCGGCGCTCATCTGACGCATCGCCAGCGCATGCTGCGGGTGATCGGCCCGGCCCGGATACCACACGCGGTGCACGGCCGGATGGGCCGCCAGCCTATCCGCGACCGCCGCGGCCGAGGCGCAGGCGGCGTCCACGCGCAGTTTCAGGGTCTCCATCCCCTTCAGCAGTAGCCAGGCGTTGAAGGCGGAGAGGCTGGGGCCGGTGTTGCGGATGAACGGCTGCAGGGTGCCCTCGACCCAGGCCTTGCTGCCCAGCACGGCGCCGCCCAGGACCCGGCCCTGGCCGTCGATGTGCTTGGTGCAGGAATAGACGACGACATCGGCGCCAAGCTCGAACGGCTTCTGCAGCAGGGGCGTCGCAAAGACGTTGTCCACCACGACGATGGCCCCGGCCTGGTGCGCCAGCCGGGCGATCTCGGGTAGGTCGAGCACCTCCAGCATCGGGTTGGACGGGCTTTCCACCAGCACGAGCTGCGCCGGGGTGGACAGGGCGTGGGCCCAGGCAGCGAGGTCGGTGCCGTCCACGAACTCGGTCTGGATGCCGTAGCGCGGCAGCAGGGTGGAGACGATCCAGTGGCAGGAGCCGAACAGCGCGCGGGAGGCGACGACGCGGTCGCCGGCCTTGAGGTGCGACAGCATGGCGGCATGCACCGCGGCCATGCCGGTGGCGGTGGCCCGGCAGGCCTCGGCGCCCTCGACCGCGGCCAGGCGCTCCTCGAGCATGGAGACGGTCGGGTTGCCGAAGCGCGAGTATTGGTAGTGGTTGACCTCGCCGGCGAAGGTGGCTTCGGCCTGCTCGGCGCTGTCGTAAACGAAGCCGGACGTGAGGAACAAGGCCTCCGCCGTCTCGCCGAAATGGGAGCGCATGGTGCCGCCGTGAACGAGCCGTGTGGCGGGACGCAGCGAGGGAGTGTTGGGCATCGGCCAAGCCTTCTGGTCAGGGGCCGTGGACGCCTGTGGCTGCCGAAACGGCATGCCACGGGCCTCTTTAGCGCGCTTGTTTCACCTCGCCGCAATCCGGCCGGACAAATCACGAGGGGCGTCGTTTTGGCGCCACCGGCAAAGTAAGCGCCGACGATTGCACGGTCAACGGCTAAACCTTATAGAGAGCGTGGCCGCGCGCGTCAGCGGGTGTAGTTCAATGGTAGAACGGCAGCTTCCCAAGCTGCATACGAGGGTTCGATTCCCTTCACCCGCTCCAGCCTGCTATCATCCCCGCATGAACATCGCCCTCCGCCGGCCCGGCATGACGCGTGATGAGTTCTTCGCCTGGGTCGCTACCCAGGAGGCGCGGTTCGAGTTCGACGGGAACCGACCTGTCGCGATGGGGGGCGGGTCGAACAACCACAGCCAGATCACGCAGAACATCTACGCCGCCCTGCGCGCTAGGCTAAGGGGAGGCCCATGCCGGCAGCTTGGACCCGACGCGGGTCTGGCAACCAGCGGCGGCGCGGTCCGCTATCCGGATGCCCTCGTCACCTGCACGCGACCGCCTGGTGCCGAGCTCCTGGTTCCCGGAGTGGTCGCCGTGTTCGAGGTGCTGAGCCCTAGTTCGGGCCGGGTCGACCGCATCGACAAGGTGAGGGAATACCGCGACGTTCCCTCGATCCGGCGTTACGCAATCCTGGAGTATCGCAGCGTCGGCGTCACCGTGTTCGAGCGGGCCGAGGGCGGGCATGACTGGACAGCGACGACGCTGACCGGCGGCGAGACCCTGCAAATGGGCGAGGTCGGCATCGAGATACCGGTGTCCGATTTTTATGAGGACGTCGACCTGTCCGACGCCTGAAACAACGAAGGCCCCGGGGGCGACCCCGGAGCCTTCACATTGTTCGACAGCCCAAGCCGCCGGACGATGGTGTCAGCCGGCCACCGACAAGGTCAGGGCGGGCGTCCAGGTCACGGCGTGAGACCGTAGAGTCAAACAATGAGACACTGGATCACCTCCTTTCAGTATGTTGCCGAGCAATAATGGGTATTCCCGCGATTCGCTGCAAGCCTAGATTTGGCGGGGTGACGCGCCATCTCGTGGCCATGTCCGATCTGCAAGCTATTCCCGCCCCCTGGCAGGGCCTCGCCCTTGTTTGCGGCAAATGCAGCCGCAAGCTGAACGGCGGCTTCGGCAAGAAGGGCAAGCACGACCTGAAATCGGCTCTGCGCGCCGGCTTGAAGGCGGCGGGGCGGCGACGGGAGCTGCGGGTCGTAGAGGTGGGCTGCCTCGGCCTGTGCCCCAAGCGCGCGGTGACGGTCGTCGGCCCGTTCCGGCCGGGCCATGTCCTGGCCGTGCCGCAAGGCGCCGACCCGGATGCGGTGCTGGCCGCGCTCAGAACAGGTAGCGCAGGCCTAGTTTGATCCGTCCGCCGGCGGGGCCCAGGCGGAAGGCCGCGTCCGGGTAGCGGGGTGGCCCCATCCGGAACGGGGCGTCGTTGCTGAAGCCCAGGCCCTCGACTGGCAGGCCGAGGAAGTTCAGCGTGACCTCGCTGTTGCGGTCCTCGTCGTGGTAGGCCTGCACCGCCCACGTGCCCGGCGGCACGCCGTCCACGCGCACGGTGACCTCGCCGGGCCGGGCCGGGCCGATGCCGTTGTACTCGCAATATTCCTTCAGGAACGCCGCCGCCGAGCAGACGGCGACCCGGACGTCCCCGGTCCCGTTGCGGACGTTGCCCACCACCACCTCGAGCGTCGCCGCCTGGGCAGGGAGGGCCAGCAAGGCCGCTATTGCGCCGTATAGGCCCGCCCGCGCCAGGTGGCCTTGCCGCCGCGCAAGGCGCGCAGCAGGGAGTACCATTGAACGATCAGCAGGGCCGCCACGCCGGCCGGGTGCAGCAAGGCAGACAGCAGCGGCTGCCGGAACCGGGCCGCCAGCAGCAGCCGCAGCCCGATCCCTGCTGCCAGCGCCAGCGCGGCGATCCGGCTGGGCGCCACCAGCATCAGCAGCACGGGCAGGACCTGGCCGCCCGCCAGAATTGCTGTCCAGACCGGCAGCGCGCTCGGCTTGGCCATCCCTTCGGTCGCGTTCTTGCATAGACCCTCCCAGACCTGGGCAACATTGCTGTACATGCGGCAGCGGGCAAACCGGGTGGCGTCGAACAGGCCGGTCATCTGCCCGGCCCGCCGAAACGCCCGCGGCAGCATGAGCCCATCATGCAAAGACGCCCTTATTGCGGCATGGCTGCCGGCCGTCCGGTAGGCGTCGCGCCGCGCGACGAACAACTGGCCGCAGCCGGCGCCCAGGCCCACCGACGGCGAGCGCCGCATCGCCGCCATCGGCAGGAAGCCGAGCAGCAGGAAATGGATCAGCGGCAGCAGCAGCCGCTCGGACCAGGTTCGGGTGACCTGCGCCGGAAATCCGCTCGCCAGGCCCACCGCGTTGCGCTGCATGAACCCCGCCATGCGGGCGAGCGCATCGGGCGCCAGGCGGACGTCCGCATCCATGAACACTATCAGCTCATGGCGCGCCAAGCCGCCCAGCACGTGGCAGGCGTGCTGCTTGCCCGACCAGCCCGGCGGCAGCGGCGGCGCGGCGGCCACGCGCAGCCTGGGGTCGGCGATGCCCCGCAGGATGGCGGGGGTCGCGTCCGTGCTCGCGTCGTCCAGCACGACGAGTTCGAGCTCCACCCCCTCGCTCGCCAGCACGGCGGCGCACGCGTCGGCGATGTTGGCCGCCTCGTTGCGCGCCGGGATTAGCACCGAGAGCACCGGCCGGCCCTCGGCCCGCGCCGGGGTGCGCAGCACGACGAGGTTGGCCAGCCCCAGCAGCAGCGGCCCGGCGGCCAGCAACAGCGCGATCCACGCCAAAATCACTCGCCGCCCTCATGCGAGATGTCGAGCCGGCGCCCCGTCGCCATCGCGCGCAGGCGGCGATAGAGGTTATAGATCCCGCCGACCCCGGCAGCGCCGCGCAGCAAGGGCTGGAACAGGCGGGGGTCCCGGGCCGTGCTCTCGGCGGCGAGCGCGTCCATGGTGCGGGCCAGCTCGGCTTCCAGGAGCCCGGTCCAGTCCGCGACGCTCCGGCTGCGGCCGGCGGCGACCGGGGCGCCGAACCGCGCCAGCGCCTCGGGCTTGCCCTCGTTCCAGTGGGTGTATTCCACGGCCAGCGGCAGCACGATCGCATCCGGCACGCGGCGGATCAGGTGGGCGAGGCCGGGCCGCAACCGGATCGGCCGGATGCGGGAGTCGGCAAACCCGCCCTGCGCGGTAATCCAGAGCATGCGCCCGGGGTCGGCAAGCAAATGCAGGCTGGTCGAGAGGAAGCGCGCGGCGCCGCGCTTGGTGCCTTGCTCCACGCCGAACACGCCCATGCGCTCCAACACGCCGTACTGGCCGAGCGCCTTGGCGTCCATGGGGCCGAATCCGGTGCGGCCGGGGAACAGCCGGGTCTGCAGCAGGATGAACAGCGCCGGGTCCCACCAGGACGGGTGGTTGGTGAAGACGATCACCGGCCGGCCCGGCGGCGCCTGCGGCAGGCCGGTCCGCGAGATGCGGATGGCGTTGAACCGCCGATAGAACAGCCAGCGCAGATACCAGCCGAACGCCCAGAACAGGAACCGAGACTGCCGGGCGGCCGGGTCGGCCTCAGGCAACGGCGGGCGCCACCGCCCTGTCCACCGGCATGTCCTGCGCCAGGCTGTCGGCGGCGATCCAGCCGCTCATCAGCACCATCGGCATGCCTGGCCCGGGATGCGCGGCGCCGCCGGCCAGATAGAGCCCGGCCAGGTCTCGCGAGCGGTTGCCCGGCTTGAAGGCGCCGTTCACCTTGCCATGGCTCGCCAAGCCGTAGATCGCGCCGTCCAGCACGCGGTAGCGCTCATGGATGTCCTGCGGCGTGAGGTGCCGCTCGTACACGATGCGCTCCTCCAGGTCGGGCATGCCGGCGCAGCGCTTCAGCTTGTCGAGGATCACCTGGCGGTAGGGAGCGAACATTGTGGACCAGTCGTGGTGCGGGCGCAGATAGGGCGTGTGCACCAGCACGTAGAGCGCCTCGCCGCCGGGCGGGGCGACGCCGGGCTCGGTGCGGGCGGTGGCGGCCAGGTAGCAGGTGGGGTCAGGCGCGGGTTCACCCTTGTCGTAAATCCAGCGGAACTCCTCCGCCGGGTCGGCGGAGAACACAAAGTCGTGGTGGGCCAGGTGGTCATAGCCGCGGTCCAGCCCGAGGTAGAGCACCACGCCGGAGCAGGCGGGCTCGCGCGTCCAGCGGCGGGCGAAGCCCCGGGCAGGGGCGCCGCCGACCAGCTCGCGGTAGGTGCGCACGCTGTCCATGTTGGAGACGACGGCGGAGAGCCGGATGGTCTCGCCGGCCGCGGTGACCACCCCGGCTGCGCGGCCGTTCTCCTGCACGATGCGGACGATGTCGGTGCCGGGCCGCAAGTCCACGCCCAGCTCGCCGGCGAGGCGCTCGAGGGCTGCGGGAACGGCGCGGGTGCCGCCCATGGGGTACCAGACCCCGCAATCCGTCTGCATATGGGCGATGCTGCACAGCACGGCGGGGGAGGCGTAAGGCGAGCTGCCGACGTATTGCACGAAGTGGTCCAGCATCTGCGACACGCGGCCGTCCGGCACGCGCTTGCGGATCTGGCTGGCGACCGAGGTGCCCATGCGCAGGCTCAGCACGTCACGCAGGGTCTCGAGGTTCATGCCCTTCATGCTGAGCGTGTCGCGGATGCCTTCCACGGACTTCCAGAAGAAGAACTTGTTGGAGACCTCGTGCAGCTTGCTGCTCATGGCCAGGAAGTCGCGGTAGCCGGCGCCGTTGCCGGGGGCAAAGCGCTCGACGGCTTCGGCCATGGCCGGCACGTTCTCCTGCAGGTCGAGCACGGCGCCATCGTCGAAGAAGCAGCGCCATTGCGGATCGAGCCGGCGCAGGTCGAGGTAGGCGTGCATGTCGCGCCCGGCCTCCTGGAACACGCGCTCCAGCACGGCAGGCACGGTCAGGATGGTCGGCCCCATGTCGAAGCGGAAGCCCGCCTCCTGCAGCACGGCCGCCTTGCCGCCCAGCCAAGGGTTCTTGTCGAACAGGATGACCTTGTGGCCGCGCGCCGCCAGGGTGCAGGCCGCGGCCAGGCCGCCGAGCCCGGCGCCGACGACGCCTACGGGCAAGGGGAAGCGGGGAGAGATGGCGTTCATAGGGCCTCCGCGATGGCGGGTTCGTAGTGGTCTTGCGCCATCGCCGAGGGCGCGCTCCAGCCGGGCGAGATGCCGAGGTCCTCGGTCAGCAGCCGCGACGTGATGCGGGCGCTCTCGAAGATCACGGGCAGGCCGCTGCCGGGATGGGTGCCGCCGCCGACCAGGTAGACGCCGTCCAGGTCCTCGAAGCGGTTGCGAGGCCGGAAGTGCAGCATCTGGCGCAGGTTGTGCGCCAGGTTGAAGGTGGCGCCGCGGTAGATGCGCAGGTCGTGCTCCCAGCCCTGGGGCGTCAGCACCTTCTCGAAGCGGATGCGCTTCTCGATCCCGTGCAGGCCGATCCGCTCCAGCCGTTTCAGGGTCAGCGCCCGGTAGCGCGCCTGCTCCGCCGGCCAGTCCAGGCCCTCGCCGACGCGGTGGCCTACGGGGACGAGCACATACAGCGTGGAGTGGCCCGGCGGCGCCAGGGCCGGGTCGGTCACGCAGGCATTCTGCACGTAGAAGCTCGGCTCGCCCGGCGCCTGCCCGGCCTCGATCTCGGCCAGGTTCCGGCGATAGTCCTTGGCCAGGTAGATCGTATGGTGGGAGAGGTCCGGCAGGGTGCCCTCGAGGCCGAGATACATCATGAAGGTGCTGCAGGAGAACTTCTTGGCGCCAATCTTGCGGTCGGACCAGCGGCGGCGGAGACGGTCCGGCACCAGCCGCGTCATGGTCTGGGCAAAGTCGGCATTGATGACCAGCGCATCGTAGCGCCGCTCCGCGCCCCCGACCCGCACGCCGACGGCGCGGCGGCCCTCGAACAACACCTCCTCGACCGGCTGGGCGAGGTTGATCTTGGCCCCGAGGTCGCGCGCCACCCGGGCCATCGCCGCCATCACCGCGCCCGTGCCACCGCGCGGGTGATACACCCCGTACTCGTATTCCATGAACGACAGGATGGTGAACAGGCTGGGGCAGCGGAACGGCGACATGCCCAAGTACTTGCTCTGGAAGCTGAAGGCGAGCCGGACCCGCGGATCGCGGAAGTAGGCACCGAGGTCCTGGTCGACGCTGCGGTGCGGGCGCAGCTTGGTCAGCCCGCGCAGCACCGCCGGGCGGCCGAGGTCGCGCATGCCGTTGAAGGCGGCTTCCAGGATCGGGCGGAACACGGCGAGCTTGGCGCGGTTGTCGGCCATGAAGCGGGGCAGGGCGGCCGCGTCCGCCGGCGAGAGGCGGGCGATCTCGGCGGCCATGCGCGCCATGTCGCCGGTGGCCTGCATCTCGGCGCCGTCCTCGAACTTGAGGTGGTATTGAGGATCGAGCCGGATCAGCTCGACCTCGTCCTCCAGCTTGCGGCCGCAGGCGGCGAAGATGTCGGCCAGCACGCGGGGGTAGAGAAAGAAGGTCGGCCCCATGTCGAAGCGGAAGGTGCCATGCTCCGTGGGCGCGGTGATGGTGCTCGACCGTCCGCCCAGTTGCTCACGCGCCTCATGGACCGTCACGTCCACGCCGGCCTTGGCCAACAGCATCGCCGCCGCCAAGCCGCCGGGGCCGCCACCGACGATGCCAACGCGGCGGCTCATGGCTGGGCGGTCCGGTGGTTCGTGCGAAACGGCATGCCTAACCCTAACCCCTCTCCGGCGCTGGGGGTAGAGTTGGGGGCATGGACGAAGTTGTCATCGGGCGCGCGCGCGCGGCGGGCCGGGAATGGGCGGCACTCGGGCTCGCGGCGCGGCTTGCCGTGATCGGGCGAGCCCGGCGGCTGATCGCGCGCGAGGCGGCGGCGCTGGCCGGCACCGTGGCCCGGCCGCTCGCCGACACGCTGGTGGCCGAGGTGCTGCCGCTGGCCGAGGCCGCGCGCTTCCTGGTTCGCGCGGCGCCGCGCCTGCTGCGGCCCCGGGCGCCGCGCGGGGGGCGCCCCTTATGGCTGATGGGGGTGCGGGCCGTGGTGCGCCGGGAGCCGCGCGGGGCCGTGCTGATCCTGGCGCCGGGCAACTACCCGCTGTTCCTGTCTGGCGCGCAGGCGCTGCAGGCGCTCGCGGCGGGCAACGCGGTGTGCGTGAAGCCGGCGCCCGGCGCCAGCGCGCCCATGCTGGCCTTGGCGGACCTGCTGCGCCGCGCCGGGCTGCCGGAGGGGACGATGCAGGTGCTGGACGAGGCGGCGGGGCCCGAGGCCAGCCGCGCCGGATTCGACCACATCGTGCTGACGGGCGGCGCGGAGACGGGCGCCCGCGTGCTGCACGCCGCCGCCGAGACGCTGACCTCGGCGACGATGGAGCTGTCCGGGGTGGACGCCGTATTCGTGCTGCCGGGCGCCGATCTCGGGCTGGTCGCGGCTTGCCTGGCCTATGGGTTGCGGCTGAATGGCGGCGCCACCTGCATCGCGCCGCGCCGGGTGTTCGTGCCGCAAGCGCTGGCGGCTGCGTTGGAGGCCGCGCTACTGCCGCTGCTGCCCCCGCCCGCCGCGGCGCCGGCCGCCATCGCCGCCCGGCTCGATGCCCTGGCGGCGGCGGCGGCGGCCCTCGGCGCCCGGGTGGTCGCGCGCGCTCCCATGGTCCTTGCCGAGGCGCGGCCGGAGATGGCCTTGCTGCAGCAGGACGTGTTCGCGCCCTGGCTGGCCCTGGTCCCGGTGCGGGATGCGGAGGCGGCGCTGGCGGCCGCGGACCACTGCCAATTCGCCCTCGGCGCCAGCGTGTTCGGCCCGCCGGCGGCCGCGGCTGCGATGGCCTTGCGGGTGCGGGCGGGGTCGGTTTGCGTCAACGACCTGATCGTGCCCACGGCCGACCCGCGGCTGGCGTTCGGCGGCCGCGGCCGCAGCGGCTTCGGGGTGACGCGCGGGGCGGAGGGCCTGCTGGACATGACGGTGATCAAGACGGTGAGCACGCGGACCGGCCGGTTCCGGCCGCACCTCGCGGCAGCCTCGGCAGGAGACGCCGGCCGCTTCGCGCTGATGACCCTGCTGCTGCATGGCAGCCTGCGCGACCGCTGGGCGGCACTGCGCCGCCTAGGTGCCGGCTGGGCGGCACTGCGCCGCCTAGGTGCCGGGCGCTGACAACTCCTGCCGCTCCACCGGGGCCGGGGCGGGCGCGGTGGTCGCCTCCTGCAGCCATTCCCGGAGCGAGCGGCGGACCTGGAACTCGAACTCCACGTTCATGTCATCCATCATCTGCCGGGTGATCTCATACAGCGCCGTCTGCAAATCCGGGCTGCCGCCAACCGCCCGGCGGGACACGCGGGCCTCGGCGAAGCCGGAGCGCCCGCCCGCCGAGGTCAGCACGTCCAGGTGGACCGCCAGCGTGCCCGCGAGGCCGCCGGGCACCCGCGCGATCACCGCCTCGTCGATGGTGAACACCGCGCTGCCGGCCGAGCCGCCGGCCGAGAGCCGGTCGCCCGCCATGCGCTGCAGCGCCTGCCCGGCGGGCGCGGGCGACTGCGCATCGAGCGGGCCCGGCGGCGGCGGGTCGGCCAGGCTCACGCTCGCCACGTTGAGCCGCAGCGGCGTGAGGTGGCCATATTGCAGGGGAGGGAAGTCCCGCCGCGTCGGGCCGTCGTCGCCGCAGGCGGCGAGCAGGACGGGCAAGCAGAGGGCCAGCCGGCGGGTGATCGGCATGGCTCAGCCCTCCATTCCCGGCGCCTCGGGCCGCGGGTCGGGCGCCCCGCGCACCTCGGCCCGGTCGAAGCGGAAGTCCAGGTTGCAGAACTCGCAGGTCATGACGATGTTGCTGCCGACCACCATATGATCGAGGTCGTCGCCCGAAAAGCCTTCCAGGATGCCCGCCAGCCGGGCGCGCGAGCAGCGGCAGCCATAGGCCAAGGCGCGGTTCCGGGCGGCGGCCACGCCTTCCAGCCCGAACAGGCGATACAGCAGCCGGTCGGCCGGCAGCGCGTCATCCAGCAACTCCGATTCCTTCAGGGTCGCGGCGAGCGCGGTGGCGCTGCGCCAGCTCTCCGCCTGCGCATCGCTGTCCAGCTCGGGGTCCACGCCGCCTTCGCCCGCCACGCGTTCCAGGATCAACGCGCCGGCGCGCCAGCCGGCATCGGTGCGCGCGCAGGCCAGCCGGACGGTGCATTGCAGCTGCTCGCTGGTCTCGAAATAGTGCAGCGCCATGTCGGCCAGGCTCTCGCCCTCGATGGCAACGATGCCTTGGTGGCGTTCCACGTCCGCACCCTGGTCCACGGTGAAGGCGAGGTAGCCGCCGCCGAGCAGGTCGGCGGCCGTGGGGGCCGGGTTGGCGGCGAGCAGGGCCTCAAGCCGCTCCGGGTTGGCGCGGGCGTAGCCACGGAGTGCTCCGGCCTCGGTGCAGTCGGCCAGCAGCATGGGCACCGGGCCGTCGCCCTTGGCGTGCATGCTGAACGAGCCGCGGAACTTCAGCGCGGTGGAGAGGGCGGCGGCCAGGGCCAGCGCCTGCCCGGCGAGCGCGGTCACGGCGGGGTGGTTCTCGTGCCGGGTGAGCAGGGCGTCGGCGAGCGCGCCCAGGCGCACGAGACGGCCACGGACGGGGCGGCCGGGCAGGTGGAACGGGGTGACGCCGCGGGGCACGACGATGTCGGGCACGTCGGGGCGGGCACTATCCAGGAAGGCGGGGGTCGCTGTCATCCGCACAACATAGGGGGCAGCCACGCGGAGGTGAACCTGTCGCGTAGCAGGCGTGCGGCCTAGGGTGGGCCGTGGGACATCGTGCACAGCTTTGGGGGTTCGTGGCGGCGCTGGCGCTGGCGCGGGTCGGGTTTGGCTACCAGTTCCAGTCCTTGGCCAGCCTGGGCCCGGAGCTGATGACCGAGTTCCAGCTGGACTATGCCGGCCTGGGCACCCTGATCGGCCTGTACATGGCGCCCGGCGTCCTGGTGGCGTTGCCGGGCGGGATGCTGGGCCGGCGCTATGGCGAGCGGTGGATCGTGGGCTGCGGGCTGGGCTTGATGATGCTCGGCAGCGCCAGCGCGGCCTTCGCGTCGGGGCCCGCCGGGATCGGCGCGGGCCGCATGCTGGCTGGCGGCGGGGCGGTGACCCTGATCGTCATGCAGGGGATCATGGTCAGCGACCGCTTCCCCGGGCGGGGCTTCCTGCCGGTGATGAGCGCCCTGGTGGGCGCCTTTCCGGTGGGCGTGGGGCTGGCGGCGCTGTCGCACGAGCCGCTGGTGCGGGCCTTCGGATGGCCGGGCATGTTCATGGCCGGCGCGGCCGTCGCGGCCGGCTCGCTGCTGCTGTTCCTGCTGACCTGCGGCCCCGGTACGAAGCGGCCCGGGGGTTCGCTCTGGGCCTGGCCGTCCCGCCGGGAGTGCGTGCTGGTGATGGTGGCCGGGCTGATATGGACGGCCTACAATGCCGGTTACTACGGCTTCCTGTCATACATCCCGTCGCTGCTTGCCAAGCGCGGCCATGCGCCGGGGGTGACGGCACTGGTGATGCTGGTGGCGACGTGGAGCAACCTGCCGGCCACCATCCTGGGCGGCGCCCTGGCCGTGCGGTTCGGCAACGGGCCGGTGTTCCTGGCGGGCACCCTGTCCGGGGTGCTGGCCGTCGCCGGGCCGGCAGTGCTGGACTGGCCGTTGGCCTGGGCCGTGCTGTTTGGCACCGCGGCCGCGCTGCATGCCGGGGTGATCGTGGGCATCGGCACCCTGTCCGCCCGGCCGGAGAACCGGGCCGTGGGGATGGGGCTGTTCTACACCACCTATTACCTGGGCGGCACCCTGCTGCCGGCGCTGTGCGGCCGGGCGGCGGACCTGGTGGGCGATCCCTCTGGCGCGCTGCTGGCCGCGGCCGCCTTGGCGCTGCTCGCGGTACCGATCTACCTGCTGCACCGCCGCCTGCAAGGGCGGCCCCACGCGCACCCGGCATGATCCGCGCCATGGTGCCCGGCGACGCCCGCGTGGTGGCCGGGCTGATCCGTACCGCGTTCGCCGCCATCGACACCCCGCTCGACCCCGCGCCCAGCGCGCTTCGCGAGACGGAGCAGCGCATCCGCACGCACCTGCTGACCGGGGGCGGCGCGCTATATGGGGTGGAGGGCTGCGTCCTTTGGGCGGAGAGGGACGGCCTCTATGTCGGCCGGCTTGCGGTGCTGCCCGAACATCGCGGACAGGGGATCGCCCACGCCCTGCTCGCCCATGCCGAGCAGATGGCGCGCGCGATGCGCCAGCCGCGCATCCACCTGGAAGTAAGGCTCGCCCTGGCCGGCAACCGCCGCCTGTTCGCGCGCGCCGGATTCGTGGAGACGGTGCGGCGGGCGCATCCGGGTTACGGCCATCCGACCTTCGTGGAGGCGGAAAAACGGCTGTGATTCAGCTTCCGTCGGCGACCTCGGCCTCGAGCGCCTCGAGCGCCGGGTCGATGCGGTCCAGCACGCCGTGGTCGACCCCCGCGGCCATGAGCGCGCGGCGCAGGGCCATGCGGCAGCCCTCGAACTCCGCCCCCAGCAGGTCGGAGGGCGCGGCGGGCGACTTGCGGCTGGCGAGGCACGCCAGGTAGGCGTTGCGGGCCGCGTGGGTCGCGGGCGGCAGGCCGGCGAACACCGCCTCCAGCCGCTCCTCGGCCCAGCCTGGGGTCGCGGCGATCTCTTCCGTCATTCGTCCACGCCCAGGGATCAGGCGCCCAGGGACCAGGCGCCCAGGGACCAGGCCAGCACGCCCTTCTGCGCATGCAGCCGGTTCTCTGCCCCGTCGAACACCACGGATTGCGGCCCGTCGATCACCTCGGCGGTGACCTCCTCGCCGCGATGCGCCGGCAGGCAGTGCATGAACAGGGCGTCGGGCGCCGCACCCCGCATGAGCGCGGCGGTGACGCGATAGGGCGCGAGCAGGTTGTGCCGGCTCTCGTTCGGGTCGTCGGCCATGCTCACCCAGGCATCGGTGACGACGCAGCGTGCGCCGCGCACGGCGGCCTCCGGGTTGTCCGTCAGCTCGATGCGGGCGCCCTGGCCGCGGGCCCAATCGATCAGCCGCTGCGGCGGTCGGCGCAGCTCGGGGGTGGCGATGCGCAAGGTGAAGCCGAAGCGCACCGCGGCCTCGATCCAGCTGCAGGCGACGTTGTTGCCGTCGCCGCACCAGGCCACGACCTGGCCGGCGATCGGGCCGCGATGCTCCTCGAACGTCATCACGTCCGCCATTAGCTGGCAGGGATGGCTGCGGTCGGTCAGGCCGTTGATGACCGGAACCGTCGCGTGCTCGGCCAATTCGTGCAGCCGGGCGGCGTCGTCGGTGCGCATCATGATCGCGTCGACGTAGCGGGACAGCACGCGGGCGGTGTCGGCCACGGTCTCGCCGCGGCCGGTCTGCAATTCGGCCGCGGACAGCACCACCACGTCGCCGCCGAGCTGGCGCATGGCCACTTCGAAGCTGACGCGGGTGCGGGTGCTCGGCTTCTCGAAGATCAGCGCGAGCGTCTTGCCGGCCAGCGGCCTGGCGCCGTTGCCCGACTTGTAGCCGGCAGCCACCTCCAGCATGTGGCGCAGCGTGCCGCCGTCGAGGTCGCGCAGGTCGAGGAAATGGCGGGGTGTCCCGCCCTCTCCCGCGCCGGCCGTCTCCGGCCGGCGCAACGCCCGGCTCATTTGGCCGCAGCCGGCATCGCCGAGGGCTGGCAACGGCGGGCGCCGCGGCGGATCATCTCCACCCCGGCGTCGATGTCGGCGTCGGTCAGCACCAGCGGCGGCACCAGGCGCACCACGTTCTCCCCGGCCGCGACCGACAGCATGCCCTCGGCCGCAAACGCCTCCTGCAGCTCGCCGTTCGGCACGCGGGACTTCAGGCCCAGGATCAGCCCGGCGCCGCGGACCTCCTCCAGCACCGTCGGGTACTCCGCGACCACCTGCTCCAGCATGGACCACAGCCGGCGGCCCTTGCGGTCCACCTCGGCCAGGAAGCCCGGCGCCAGGATCACGTCCAGCACCGCGTTGGCGGCGGCGCAGGCAAGCGGGTTGCCGCCGAAGGTCGTGCCGTGCGTGCCGGGCACGAGGTGCTTGGCGATGGCTTCCTTGGCCAGGATGGCGCCCATCGGAAAGCCGCCGGCGATGCCTTTGGCGATGGAGATCACATCCGGCTCGATCCCCGCCCATTCATGGGCGAACAGCTTGCCGGTGCGCCCCATGCCGCATTGCACCTCGTCGAGGCCGAGCACGATGCCAAACTCGTCGCAGGCGGCGCGCAGGTCGCGCAGGAAATCGAGGCTCGCGGGGCGGATGCCGCCTTCGCCCTGCACGGGTTCGACCAGGATGCCGGCCGTCTCCGGCCCGATGGCGTCGCGCACGGCGTTCATGTTGTTGAACGGGACGTGGTCGAAGCCGTCCACCTCGGGGCCGAAGCCGTCGAGGTACTTCTTGTTGCCGGTGGCGGCCAGCATGGCGAGGGTGCGGCCGTGGAAGGCGCCGTCGAAGCAGATCACGCGGAACCGTTCGGGGCGCCCGGTGCCGGACATCGCCTTGCGCATCATCTTGACCATGCCCTCGTTGGCTTCCGCCCCCGAGTTGCAGAAGAACACGCTGTCGGCGAACGAGTTCTCGACGTAGCGCCGGGCGAGCGTCTCGGCCTGCGGCACGCGGTACAGGTTGCTGGTGTGCATCACCCGGGCAGCCTGGTCGGCGATCGCCTGCACCAGGCCCTTGTGGCCGTGGCCGAGCGACGAGGTGGCGATGCCTGCCCCGAAATCGAGGAATCGTCGCCCGTCCGTGGTGTACAGCCAAGCACCTTCGCCCCGCTCGAAAGCAAGGTCGGCACGGTTGTAGGTCGGCATCAGGGCGGAAATCATCGGTGGCCTCGCACCTCGGTGTTTGCCCCCGGCGGCGTCGCCGCCCGGCGAACCTTCGCCGGGCGGTGCGGGAGCAAGCAAGCAGGATGGCGTGCGGCGTCCCGCGAAGTCAACGCAAGCCTACATGCTGCCGAGGACGATCAGCAATGCGGCAGCGGTCGGCGCCGAACTTAGTAGACGAAGCTGGGCATCGCGTTCAGGCTGTCCTTGGACGCGCCTGGCAGGGTCACGCGCTCGCCATCCACCTTCAGCTGCGTGTACGGCACGGCCACCAACTTGCTGCCCAGGCCCAGGAAGCCGCCGACCGAGACGATGGCGACCGTTATCTTGTCGCCGGCGGTCATGATCAGGTCGTCCACCGCGCCCACCTTCTCGTTCTGGTCGGTGTAGACCGTGCTGCCGATGATCTTGCTCATGCGGGCGCCATTCTCGAGCTTGACCGTCGCCACGGCGAGGTTGGGGTTATTGGTGGTCGCGACCACGCCTGCGGGGGACGCCGGCGCCGCTGGTTGCGCGAGCGCGGGCGAGGCGGCCAGCGCCGCCGCGAGGGCCATGACGCCGACAGGAGCCATGACGCCGACAGGATACGATTTCGACACGGGAGAACCTTCCAGCGAGCGGATGCAGGGCTGCCATGGCAACGTGGGGCGCCGCCCCCGGGTTCCGGCGCGCCCGGCCGCATGGCATCGTGGGCCGATGGACCGTCCCCGCCCCACCCGGCCCGTGCCGACCCCCGGCTCGCCGCCAACCCCGGGCTCGCCGCCGAGCCCCATGCCCGATCGCGCCGCCCTGCACGAAGCCGCCCTGCGGCATCTCGCGCGCTTTGCCGCGACCGAGGCCGGGCTGGTCCGGGTGCTGGACCGGCGGGTCGCGCGATGGGCGCGGGCGGCTGGCGCGGACGCGGCGGATGCGGCGCCCGCCAGGGCCGCGGTCCGCGCGGTGGCGCGCGCTTTGGCCGGCTCGGGGGTGGTGGACGACGCCGCCTTCGCCGCCGCCCGGGCGCGCAGCCTGACCCGCGCCGGGCGGTCCCGCCGGGCCGTCGCGGCGCACCTGGCGGCCAAAGGCGTGCCGCCGGAGCTTGCCCGCCAATCCCTGCCGGACCCTGAACAGGAGGTGGCGGCCGCCTTGGCCTATGCGCGCCGCCGCCGCCTCGGGCCGTTCCGCGGGGAGGACGCCCTCGAGGAGACCCGGCGGCGGGAGCTCGGCGCCCTGGCGCGCGCCGGCTTTCCCCAGGCCGTGGCCGAACGGGCGCTGCGGATGGCGGAGGACGAAGCCCACGCCCTGCTGGCTCGGTTGAAACAAGGCTGATGTCCCGCCTGCGCCCCCGCTTCTCGCGCGCGGCCGTGCTGGCCGGGGCCCGGCGCAGCCTGCCGATGCAGATCGGCGTGGTGCCGTTCGCGCTCGTGGTCGGCGTGTTGGCGCAGGGGCAGGGGCTGAGCCTGCTGGAGGTCACCTTGATGAGCGGCCTCTGCTATGCCGGGTCGGCGCAACTGCTGGCGCTGGGCCATTGGGGCGTGCCGGCGCCGGTGGTGGGCGCGGCCACGGCGGCCTTCGTGGTGAACTTGCGCTTGGCTTTGATGGGCCCGGTGGTCGCTCCGTGGCTGGACCGGGTGCGGGGCTGGCGGTTGTGGGGCACCTTGTTCGTGATGGCGGACCAGAACTGGGCCATGTCGGTGCCGGAGATGCAGGCGGGACGCTGGGACGCCGGGTTCCTGTTCGGGTCGGGCGCGCTGATGTGGGTGGTGTGGGTGGCGTTCACCGCGGTGGGCCACGTGCTGGGCAGCACGATGCGGCCGCCGCCGGGCCACCCGCTGTTCTTCGCCGCCCTGGCCGTGTTCGTGTCCATGCTGGTGCTGATGTGGCGGGGCAAGCGGGACCTGGTGCCCTGGGCGGTGGCGGCCGCGGCGGCGCTGGCGATCTCGCGCCTGCTGCCGGGGACGTCGTGGCACATCGTGGGCGGCGCCCTGATCGGCAGCGCCGCGGGCGTGGTTCGCGACCGCCGGGCGGCATGACGCTCGACCCCTGGGTGCTGGCCGCGATCGTCGCGATGTCGCTGGCGACCTATGCCACGCGGGCCGGCGGCTACGTGCTGTTCCGCCTGTTCAAGCCGACGGCCACGGTGCGCGCGGTGCTGAGCTACATCCCGGGCACGTTGTTCGTCGCCTATGTCGCGCCGGCCCTGGCCGGCGGCGGGACGCAGCAATGGGTGGGGGCGGTGGTGGCCGTCGCCATCATGCTGGCAACGCGGCAGATGGCGGCCGCCATCCTGGGGGGTACGGCCGCCGCCTGGCTGGCCTGGGCGTGGCTATAGCGTTGCCGTAGCATTGCCGCTCCGGGCCGAAAGTTGTAGAATCAGGCACTTGCGGCTTCGAGGTGGCGATGGTCCGGCTTTGCGTCCTGCTCGCGGCGCTGCTGCTTTCGGCCTGCGGCTCCGGCGCGTCCGGTTCGGCCGGGGTCGGCGCCTCGACCTCGCTCGAATGCGCTCCCTTCGCGCGCCAGGTCTCCGGCCTGCAGCTTTACGGGGACGCCGCGTCGTGGTGGGACTAGGCGGCGGGACGCTACCAGCGCGGGCCCGACCCGGTGCCGGGCGGCGTGCTCGTGTTCCGGCGCTCCGGCCGCTTGCCGTCCGGCCATGTGTCCGTGGTGGGCGACCTGGTGGCGGCGCGCGAGATCCGCGTCACCCAGGCCAACTGGGTCCATCGTCGCATCACCCGCGACGAGCCGGTGATCGACGTGTCGCCCGGCAACGACTGGAGCCAGGTTCGGGTCTGGTGGGAGCCCTCGCGCAGCCTGGGCTCCTCCACCTACGCGACCTATGGCTTCATCGCGCCCCGCGGCTCGGCGGCTGCGGGCGATCTGATGGCCGGGGCTGAGCCCGGCTGGGGGTCACGGTAATCGCTTGCAAGCGGCCCGGCGTCGCGCCATGTGAAGGCAGGAAACGCAGGGGGCGACAGCCCCTCGTAAAACGCAGGGGGCGACAGCCCCCCGTACGGAGGATCGCATGGGTAGCTTCAGCATATGGCATTGGGCGGTGGTGCTGCTGGTCGTGCTGCTGCTGTTCGGCAGCGGCAAGGTCAGCAGCCTGATGGGCGACTTCGCCAAGGGCATCAAGTCGTTCAAGAAGAACATGGCCGAAGAGCCCGACGCCTCGATGGAAGCCAGCGCCGCCGATCGCCCCGCCGGCACCATCGCCGCCCCCGGCACGACCACCACGGCCCACCGCGAGACTACCGCGGCGCGTCCGCTCTAACTTCTTAACCTGACTTGCCAGGGGCGGAGGATCGCGGACGCTCTGTCCGGAGACTTCGCCCCAGGGCCACCCACCGCGTCGCCGCCCTGCCGGAGACCGTCCGCTGGGGCACGTTCAGCGCCGAATACCGCCTGACCACCGAAAGCGGGCAGATCATTCGCGCGACCAGGCCGCCAGTTTTGCCCCCTCGCGGTTTTGCTCGCTCGCGGTTTTGCTCTCTCGCGGTGGACTTCCATGTGAAGCAGACGGTGAACAGCGAGACAGGGCTGCATGGCCTGCTGACAACGGGGTTGCTGATTTAGAGTTCTCCACAACCTTTTGTGGTTCCTCGTCCGATTCGGACTAGCCCTAGGGGGGCACCGCCGCTAACGTCGCTGGACGGGAACGGCGGAGGGCGTGCGATGGAATGGAACGACGACACGATAGCCCGCATTCGGACGTTATGGGCGGAGGGGCATTCCACGGCCGAGATCGGACGGCGGATGGGGGTGACCAAAAACGCGATCGTCGGCAAGGCGCACCGTCTGATTCTGCCGCCGCGGCCTTCGCCGATCCGGCGCAACCCAGGCGAGGGCCACTCGCCGCGCCCAGTCGCCGCAAAACGCGCGAGCGGCCCAACCCTGCCCAGCCTGGAGGCTGCCGCGCCCGCCTCGCGCCCGCTTCCGACCGCCCGGCCGATGCCGGTGCTGCGGACGGTTCCGGCGCAGCCTCGGCCGGCCGGCCGCGTCTCGGCCTGTTGCTGGCCGCTTGGCGACCCGGGCACGCCCACGTTCCGCTTCTGCGGCGACTCCGCGATGCAAGCAAAGCCCTACTGCGCCGAGCACGCCGCGCTGGCCTATGTGAAGGTCAGGGATCGCCGCGAGGGCGCGGCCTAGCCCATCCTATTCATCGCGGTTAAGGTCATTACGCTGTTTGGGGGCCGGACGCGGCTCCGCCTTGCGCCTGTTTCGTCGCGATTTGGTTCGGAGATGGTGGGCGCTGGGATTGGCGATACGTGGCGGGTCCGGGGGCGATCGCCCCGGGCGGCCGGTTCGAGCAACCGGCTCAGCACGGCATTGCCGGGCAGGCCGAAGATGTAGTCCACGGTGTTGGCTTCACACCACGCCATCACCTCGGGGCGGCCGTAATGGCCGTCGCCGCGGATCGTC
>JAABUK010003434.1_pt1 | contig 26766 bp, 29 predicted proteins | sample 5559141 | NCBI WGS metagenome assembly JAABUK01 (sample SAMN10711869, study PRJNA513367) | rock metagenome | isolation source: Antarctica rocks | place: Antarctica: Victoria Land, Pudding Butte nord | collected 2016-01-03
CGAACTTCTCATTCTTCTCATGGTCCTCAGCCATCAAAATCTACATCCTCTCCCACTTCCTCCTCTGTCCCACCTTTGGCAACAGCATCCTCGACTTCATCAGGGGTCGTCTCAACGACACGCAGCCCTTACCCATGGCCAGCCCCAACGACATGACTGAGATCTACGCTCAGATGCCAGGTGACTATGGCCTTCGTCGCTGAATCGTACTGATGCCTAAACCACGATGGCCAGGGGCGGCGGGGTATTGAATACCGAACACAGGGCGAGGGCGTAGATTAAGGACGTGCCGGCGGAGTGTTTGGCGAAGGATCTCGTGATCAAGTTGTTGCAGGAGGACTGGGGGAGGTGGGAACCAGGGTTTTGGGGGCTGGGAAGGGTGGAGGAATGGTCTAGGGATGAGGCAGGGGGAGGCAAGACGGAGAAGAAGAAGGACAGGCAAGACGCAAATTGTTGACGAGGAGACGGCGGCAGTGGAGTTATTCAAGCGGGAAGAGTCTTGAATTCTGCCTCGTCGATTGGTGTAGGGAAGGTTATTACGTGGACATGAATGAAAGTGCATACTTTTGAGCTGGCTTGAGTGATGGATCAGACCCCATGGTCGTTCATCGAGCAATTCGGGTCTCAAGGCCTCTGGCACTAATATCCAGAATTGTCTGCTTGAATAAGCGAGTTTGAAGACAACTAACGGCAACCAGCTCGTTGTGGACAGAACTCACCCGCTTCTCTTCTGAGAAACACGCGGTAAACACCAGATTGATAGCCCTTGGTTAGTCATCATCATCACCACACTATTCAGAAGTAAGAGATAACTGAACACGCAAGACTCTTTCTTTCCCTTCTGCCTCGCACTCGGCGGTGCTAACCTGCGCGGCACATCCTTATTGGCCTCCTTCGTCTTAAAATCAGGCACTGTCACCACCACATGCTCGGTTTCTACCATATTCTAGCCTCGTTGCTACCCGGCTCCTCAAAGATTAGCAAGTCGAAGATTTCCACGATGACAGCCTCAGAGTAAGCTTTCAAATTCTCCTCGTTTCTCACATGGACTTCTCACTCAGACAAATGATGGGGATAGGGGGCCTTCAGAGCCCGAATCTAGCGGAGGCAGTAGTGCCACAATATCCACTACAATGAGCGCCAACAGCACTCCGTCGACCACAAGAGACAGTACGTCAACAGTGTCAAGTACGACAACAGGAAGCAAAGCCCAGCCGAAAGTGTCGACGCCTTCGAGCGCTGCAGATGGGAGTAAGCCTCCGCAGGCCAAGCGTCTCAAGTGAGTCTTATCGCTCCTTTGTTCATGACAGACTGACAAAGTCTTTCAGGTACCAAAATAATACAACCATCAGGGTGATTGTAGGATCGGCAGAGGCTTCCTTCAACGTTCACAAAAACTTTGTTTGCAATGCGTCTCCATTCTTCGAAGGTGCCTGCAATAGCTTGTTTAAAGAAGCTCTGAATGACGAGGTCTACCTTCCTGACGCGGATCCCGAAGCATTCGACATCTTCATGGAATGGGTGTACACCAAAAGAATCCGACTTCCTCGCCATCCTCCTGACAAAGGTTCCAAAGAAGATGGCGATGCGTGGTGGATTCTTCTGGCGAAAATGTATCTTCTTGCTCACTACCTCCAAAGCACATCTTTCGGGAATGCTGTCACAGACTTTGTTGGCCGGAGCATCAGCCGGAAGCAAGTCATCCAGAACCCACAGTGTGACGTTATCGACCTCGTATACAACTCGACCATCGGTGACTGTGGACTTCGAAGAATTTTCGTGGCGTTAACGGTATGGAGGACAATGCCAGCATGCTGGGAAGAAGAGAGCAACTGGAGAAGTCACTTAAGGGGGTTACCGGCCGAGTACTCTCACGACCTGGTCATCAAGCTTCAGAGGAAAAATCACGAATTAGAAAAGGATCCTTTCCTCAATGAGAGGACTTGTCAAGTCTTCTGGGACACAGAGCTGGGATGTCAGGCAGTCAAACCGGCCGTCAATACGGAAAATCAAGCTTGTCCACCAGTGGGAAAGTAGGGTCTGCGTGGCTTGTTGAGGAACCAGCTGGAGTTTCTTGCATGGGCAGCATCATCACTGGTTAGCTGATGTGTCAGTTCTTTAGAGGCGAGAAACAGTTGCTTGATAGGAACTGGAGGACTTCCGGAGACAATTCGCAGGAAGTGGACTCATGGTAGGAGCGGAATCGCAGGAACACCAAGAATGAACGTGTAGAGAACGAATCCTTGTCTGGCCCTGATCATAGAGTTGACTGCTACTTGACGCCCGTCTCTTTCCCCCAGAGCTACATGAGCGCGTACACCTTTGCCTTCCGTAACAGGATGGTCCCGTTCCGCACCGGAAGAACTGCTTTCTTCGTTTGTCATGGCAGCTACCATTGTCGTAACCCGTAGACTAAGGCTCTCGTCTGTGGTAATTCATACCGGTGCCACTGCGCGTATCATCAGCATCCGGCTGAACAGTTCTGCATCTCTCATCCTTCTGTAAGCTTCCCTGCCCACCAACCAGTTTTGGTAATGCACTGGCAACTCATCACAAAAAGGCGTACAACATGGGCGGACTGTCTCTGATAAAAGAGGTGTCGGATTGAACTCTAAACGAGATCTCCAGGAGAACGGATGGTCGAATCTTTTTCGAACAGAGATAATGCTAAATTAAAGCCGATCGTTGTACTCATGGTGACGCAGGCTAACGGGCTCGCTGCAACAAGGGCCAGTGAATGGTTGCTGATGACGCGCTTCTACCACCTTTACTCCCCTCTCGTTCGATGCAAGGACTGTTACCAGCGGCATAGCGTGATCAGGTATGCCTGATCTAGCGACAAGCCACTCAAACAGGGCGTTCGCTATACTGTGGTCGAAAATTTCGACATCAGGACACTCCTTACATACCGCTTTTGACAGCAGCTCGTTATGAACCTGCTGTTCATAGTCCGAGAGTCTTTTTTGAGATACCGTTCGCCTGTGAAGTTGGTCAGCCATATCATACCTACATCCGATGTGGGTAATAGACGTGCCAGAGATCTTTCTTGAGCTCTTTGTCTTAGGGATCGTGGCAGATCCTGCAAATAAAATCGGACATGACACCATCAAGGCTGAATGGACGAAGGGCATGCACCGGAATCAATTTTCATAGAAATTGGATCAAAATCAAGAGGATGCAATGATTTGAGAAAAAAGAACCTAAGCGCTGTAGTGCTTCTTTTGAGCACAGATAAAAAGTTTCATATCGGCCGCGAGAGCCTATGGTGGAAGGTGATAGCATGTACTGGAAGGTAGTAGACGTTCATGAAGTCGGCCGTGCTCGGGGATGGGGAGAATGTGTGCTTTTGAAGCTGAATAGACTAGCTAGATTATCGCAGCTTGTAGCATATCGGCGAACATGCTCGACGTGTCCCCAGGATACCTCGCTCGGTCCTCGATTCTTATCTGCCGCCTACGATGTGGAACCACTTAGGATATCCGAGTCTCCAGCGTCCAGAACAGCCATGGTAGAGCACCGGTAAAGCTTTCCGCAGGCCGTGCCGAGCTCAATCTGCGCAATGTGGTCAGCTAGTTGACCCTCCAAAGCCCCGTAGAAGCTTCTTCGCTGGGTCATGTAATCAGCGGTGCACTCACGTTGTTTCCAGCAAAATGGTGAACATTGGTCTAATTTTGATTAGCTGTTGAGCTTATACAATGAGCACCTAATCCTTACTTTTGACAGCATTGAGTAGTATTCAAGCTCGCTTTTACGGAGAGGCGGAGTATTGCCAGCGATGATGACTAGCTTGGCCTTGCCCGAGCGAAGGGACTTGAGAGTCGATTTGTAGCCCAGAGTGACTACAAGCAGCGATCAGCAATTCTGCTGCCAGCCTTGTATCCTGAGCGTACCTTTGCCAGATTTCATGACCAGCGCAAGACGCGAATTAATGCTATCAGCGGTCTTTTTCGCTTTTTTTGGCGCCATCGTTACGCTCAAAAAGTCTGGGACGACTTCTGCAGTTGGATTTTGAAGGAGTGCGCTCCGGCGAGAAGGTTGTGGTTTCAGTGAGAAGGGCTTGAATGATTTTCAATTTGATCCCAAGAGTTCCCGCAGACAAACTTGTGTGGGACTTGCTGACACGTGACCCAAAGTCTTGGCAGAGACCCTCGGAAGTCCGTACGAGGGACTTCGCGACATTGCTCTTTGGGGATTGGTTGGCATGCCTTATTGATGTGCAGCTGACTTCGATTCACCATCTATTTGAACCCATTTCCGCTGTTGCGGTCTTCCGGTAATGCTATAACACACTGGCCCCTTTCTCATACTACCCGCACCCGCGCCATCATCCCGCCAAGTGTACCGATCTCGGTCGCAAATGCTTCCTCTGACCTGATCGCACTGGCAACGAACACATGAAGTGTGATACTCGGAAAGGGCATCTGAAGGATGGTAGTGGTTGCGGAACGGCTCCAATTCATCTTTGGCTTGAATAGTCTCCTATCTGAACGCCCGGCGCAACAACATTCCTAAGTCATCGGCGGCGTCTCAACGCACGTGCAAAATGGCCATGAATCCCCGCCAGTCACTCCCTACACAAACACAACCCCCGAATCGAAGACAAATGAACGACAGTATGACAAGCACTGGACCTGCCAGCCGAATGGCCTCAATTTCTCCCACGCCTCAAACCACACCCACCAGCAATGGTCTTGTTAGAACGCCCGCCATGAGATCGTCTACTGCTCCAATGTCAGCTCGAGCCGCAGCTAGAAAACCTGCTATCCGGGGGAACAGCGGCTCGAGTGGTCCGTCGAAGGCAACAGACAGTAGCTATGACGATGACTCAAGAGCAGAACATGCCCAGTTGGTGGAAGAATTAAGGCAGCAAGTGCAGAAAGCAGAAATAGCATCCGAACAATATCAGAAAGAACTCGAAATCTTACAGATGCGCCTCGATGAGGCTGTTGGAGAGCGAAACATTCTTGAAGACCAGGTTTCGCAAAAGGACACCGAGGCTGAAGCAGTCCATGCAGAGACAAAGGATATCATGCGCCAGAAGAAAGAGCTAGAGCAGGCTCATAACACCGAGAAGGCAATGATGCTTAAAGAGCGAGAAGAGCGGGTGAACAGAGAACAGGAACTCCAAGGCATCATCAAGCGGTTAAATGAGACGATTAGACAGAAAGAAATGCGGACGTACGTTGATGGGGATCGTCCTGTCATGTCAAGATCCGGTATCTATGCCCTGATTACCACACAGGACTACCAGCTAATTGAATCCCCAGCGAGTTTTCGCAGTCGAGCGTCCCCCGATTTAGACCCAGGTCAATTTGCACCTTCTGCTCAGCTTGAACGTAGTCCCTCGCGCAACAACTCCAAGCTGCTTCTTCAGAAAGACAAGATGATAGAGTCCCTCAGACTTGAGCTTGCGGAAGTGCAGATCAAAGTTGCTGAAATCGAACATTTAGGAGACGGAAGGCTGCAGGAGATTGAGAAGCAGCTATTGGATACCAGAATGGCAAATGCACGTCTGATGGAAGACAATGAAAGCTTTCAGCTTCTGCTGAGCGAGAAGACCTTGAAAGGGGATTTCACAACCGAGTCCCGGCCAGAGACAGCAGCTGGAATGGGCACTCTGGCTGATGAGTTGGAATTTGCCGGCGATGGTGGGGAAGGTGAAAGAAGTGAAGCGTATAAGAAACTAGAAGCGGAGTTGAAATCTTGCCGTGACAGCAACAAAGCGCTTACGTTATATATCGACAAAATCATTGGTCGGCTTCTGCAGCACGAGGGTTTCGAGCATATCATACTTGGAAACGATGAGCAACCAAAAATCCCCACAAAGCTGACAGATAAGGCCCTGCCGCCGCCACCACCCGGCGAACAAGGCCCTTCGTTCCTTCAACGTGCAAGATCAGTGGTGGCTGGGAAGACTGGAAGGCCGCCACCAAAGCCTCGTCCGATGAGCTATATGCCATCAACGACTGCTGAGGTTGCTCCGACCGCCCACGAAAACCCAGAAACGGCTCCTAGCATTCCTCTTACAAGAGGCCATCGTCGCTCAAGGTCTGATCAAGCGACAGAAAACCCTGTAGCCGCAGCGATCGTTGGTCAGATGCGCCGCGGGTCACCTCTTAGGACCAGCTCTGGAGGGCCTACGAGTCCTGGAATTAGCCCGTCGATGAGCCCGAGTATGTCGTCAAATCGCTCGCCTTTCATCCTCTCTGGCAATCCGCCCAACTCCCGAGTCACCTCCGGTAGCGGTCCACCCACGGGCGAGCGCAGTAGTCGAACCAATAGCATGTTAAGTGAGCACAGTGGGGAGGTCAACTCACAAGACACAGCCAGTCCACCACGGGAAAAACAAGGTCCAAATGCCCTGCCGGGAGCCGTAATGAAGCAGAATCAACTCAGGCCTCTCCGGCTGGTTCGCGAGAATACTTTACTGGAGGATGACGAAGCCGCACGGAAAAAGGCAAACAGAGGAAGCTGGATGCCTACATGGTTCAACCGTGCGGGTGGTGTTGAAAACGAGCCTATGAAACCACCAACATGACGTAAGGGAGGACGGAGATTTGTCGAAAGCGTGACGCTCATGCCGCGAGAAGATGATGTGCATGTTTGGAATTGGTTGTCGCTTGCACCTTGTGGGGAAATCTTTCAATTTCGTTGTTCAGCCTATACCCGACTAGCAAACATTATCCTTCGTCACAAATGCAATCTGCCGCGAGCTCGGTTATATGGCTTAAAGCGGATTGAGTAGTTTACTCTGGCCTTTTCCCCATGTCCTACATTGCCGAATGGTCTACAATATCAATTGATCTTGTATTCCACCTTCAAGTATAAACCATATGTTCTTGAATTTCAACAAAATGGACCATCATCGAGACTACCAAGGCAAAGCACAGGGCTTTAAAGAGAAGCATCCACCGATGCTAGGCCGTTCTCTTTATGCAGGAATGACTCCTCCTCCTAGCTACCACACATTCGATGGGCTTTGGCCGGACCAGGCATCTCGCCCAAGTGTTCCCTTCGACCACGAGGTCGGCAATCGAGTGAAACAGCAAGGAATCGTCCCACAGCGTTACATAGCACGAGACGAGCACATCGCGATCAATCAAAGATCTCGAGATGATCGCAGAAAGCATCACCGTCCCCGCAGATCCTCCTCACATAACAGTACTTGGACTGCTAAGCTTGTGTTTCAAGGGTTGAGATCCAATTTATTCGGCTTAGGCGATACTGATCAAGCTATTCGGGAGTCGAAGCGACGATCTTCTACTTCACGAACCAGAAAGCCAGATTTCAGCAGTACCAGTCGAAACATCCATTATAACATACATAATCATTGGCATGAGATGAGTCCACCGGAGCACATCTCTCGTACTGAAACTTGGCCCGGCCACGAGCACAACAGTCATGGTCATCAACTCTTCAACGACTGCATGAGCGGAGCGCTTCCAACTTTCGGATGCGACGCACAGTTTGCAACTCACAAAAATGCTGGGCCACCCTTGCATCATGACTACCCAACATCATTCGAGCCGGCTTCGGCCCATACATGCCTGAAGATCTCGATGCGAACTCAACCTGGGACACACTCTTTGGCGCTTTCCCTGGTCACCCTAGTCACCGGGCAACTCATCCCCACAGTGCCAACGATGCTTGGTGGAGCGGTCAATCTAAAGCTGCGCACCCGACGGTTAATGGCGATGCTGATCCGACGATGCGAAAGCCAGCAGACCAGAACGGAGTCCGCGGCCATGAGAGAGAAAGCCGACGCGCCGACACCAGCAATATGCATTCGTCCAATCCACCCAACTCAGAACATGGCATGCTAGACGCTGCATCGGCACTGACCGCCTACAACAAACGCTGGGACTACATCGACAGCGTGCAACACCCCCACCCTCACGAACTCCCCTATCCCACCATGCGCCCCACCCTCTCCTTCGACCACATGAAATGCGACGTCTTCTCCTTCTTCGCGCAAGGATTTGGTCTCCAACCCGACCGCAGTAAAGCCCCCAAATTAGACTTCAAGCTGTCACCGCGCAGTCCATATCCGAGCTATGACCAACGCCAGCAGGAGTGCGAGAGCAAGATGCTGAAGGGGTTTAAGCAGCAGATGCAGAGGGAGAAGTTGAGGTGGCATGAGGATAAGTTGGGGAGAAAGTTTCCTGACGCGATGGCGGTTGGGATTGGGAGGGAGAGGGATGGTGGGGATGAGAGGAGGAAGGCGGTTTGGGCGGCGATTGCGGAGGGGTCGAAGGTTTGTGATCGGAGGTTGGGGGACTTGCTTTGATACTGCGAATGTGATTGAAATATAAACAGTGGCGCTCGCAGGGATCATTCTTCTTTCATTCTACCTCTCTTACTTCAATAGATCCGTCTGTCAATGATTCAGTAGTAACGTAACGGCAACAGACCATCATCACGTCCGATAACCCAGCTTGCCATCAGCCATGAACCACCTAAACCAAGGACCACGTCAAATATCCTCCAACCCATAAACCTCCACCGCAACCTCCTCGTACGGATGCACCCTCTCCAGCTCCCTCACTGCCTTCTCCGCCACGTCCCTCCCCACACAGATCATCTCGACCTTGACCTCCTCCACTCTCTCCACCTCTCCTACCTTCCCGATCGCTGGGTCCGCTCCCGCATTAGGCCGGAATTGACCCGTTCCCCGCGTCTCGAAGCAGGCGTGCGAATATTTGCCGCCGGGGTAGGTGCCGGCGCCCGTCGCGAAGAGGGCGGTCTTACATTGGGTGAGGTGGCTGGGGGGGACGTGGAAGACGAGTTTGTACCGTTTGGGCAGGGTCGGCATAATGGTGGATGGAGGCGATAAATGATAGGCTTCCGGGGGGTGGGGTTGTTATGGGTGGTAGGCTTTGATACGGTAGAAGACTTCCAGGCTCCTCTAATAATATACAGAGAGTTTGAGTCAGAGGAGGATGATCCTAGTGATGATTCTCTATTCTCATCAATGGGAAGATAAGTTTGGCTTTTGGAAGATTGCTTCATGAATGGGTGTCGTCGTTCTGTCTGTTGTACTTCTGGATGACTCATCCTTGGCATCAAAAGTCGTCTTTTCGACAGCTTTCAATGATTTTTCAGATATCCGAAACAAAATCTCTCAGACAAAAAGGCCAGAATAGCTCTAAATGTCTGTATAGAATCGAATTGAATTGATTGAATGGACAGAATCAACTGTCTAAAAGCTATGTAGAATGCCTCCTGAAATGAGGCCTAAATATGAAGGAAATGGGGCCAAGATAGGCCGGAGATTGGCTCAAATTGGCCGATGGACAGCTTGAGGCGCAGGCTGAGGCGCAGGCTGTCTGACAGAATCTCTGACTCCATATTTCAACATAAGGACGTTGACAAGCCCCAAAGACTTCTCCTTCTAATGCATACTTTGATGGTCGCTATGGGCAGGAGTCATAGATAGAAAAAGGGACTGGCATCGAGCCCTTTTACTGAGGATTTCCTATCTTCTTATTATCAGATTCTCATTCTGTGGAATTGCGTTGCATTAGATCATCATCATCAATTTTTTACTCTAACCTTCTTCAGTGGCTGAGCCGTTGCAGCAATCTTCTGAAATCCTCCTCAGGCTTCTGCGCCCTGCGTGAACTCCCTGCCGCTCTTTTCATATCATCTCGGTGCGGGCCCGCTCCATCCTGTTTGATTGCCGCGCCCTACCTAGCTCATCTTTGCGATGGCCCGATCCGCTCCCGCACTCAAAAGGACATTGGCAAGACAACAGTATATATAGAGTGACAGAAACCAATGCCTCGAGAACCTCTCCAGTAGGGGGCCACTACCCCATACAAGTAGTTTGAGATATTCCCCAATGGTTCCATTCTCAACGGAGTAACCTCTGTACCCAGGCCCATTGGGAGAGGGAAGAGATACATACTAAGGAGCGCCAAAAGGAGCCGCAAAGGAGCAGGTACTTCGCCGACAAAGTTGTTGGCTCTCACAGATACTGAACTCGTTGAGTAAGGTTGTATCGATTTCTCGCTCAATGCCTTGTTCTCGAAGAGGAAGAGGAACTCGAGAGTATGAGAAGATAGGAGGCGTTGGAGACGGTGGCGCAGAAGACGCTTAAGACGAAGTATCTCGTGAAGGGATGACTTCTGGAGTAGATGCATTTCGACGGCCTGCTTAACCATGAGCTCGCCCAGTTGGGGGGCGTCATTGAGATGAGGCCACAGGCCGGTGAAGGTTTTACTCACCAGAAAGTGCGGCTTCGGAGGCCATCATATCCTCGAGAATTTCGAGAAAGTCGATAATACACAGCGAACAGATAAGATGAAACGAAAATGGAAGCGAACAATGCGTTGGCATGCGCTGTCAGATGCGCTCCCAGATGGGTTGTCATTAAATCATAGGAGGGGCTCGTGGGGGTACCAGCCTTGCCATACAAAGACAATGATCTTCCCTCTACTGTTGACAACAACAGAACAAGCAATTCGGTTTCAATTGAAGCTACTTCGAACTTCTGCGGACCCAGACGCCCATAGATTTTGAAAACCAACTATTATCCCAGTGTTCTATTCTCCTTCTTCGCCATGACTTCCGAAGATCTATTGGCTTCAATAAAAGCCCTGACCCTTGGCCAGGAGCAGGGTCCTAAGGATCAAGAAGTCAATCATGTCAAGAGTGAGACGGCGTCAGAAGACGGTCCATTAATCACCTCAGCACTGGGGAACCCTTTAGCAATTCCACCTAAGCAACAAAGCAAGCAAGAGATGCAAACATCTATTCTAGCTGCAACCGAGAACAACGAAGCTGGAGCTCTTCCAGCCCTGCAAAACTCCACCAGAAAAAGCAAGCGGTCACGACGTCGCAAGAAGACATCCAAGGAGGCGAAGCCCCAAATAGCTTTTAGTGCACTACCGGACAAGAGGGACGAACCGGCAGCTCCGGAAGCCAAGAAGATATGTGCTCAACAGATGTTCGTCTGTTGTTGAGGCCAGCGTGAAGTTCGAGCGTATCATCGGCGTATTCAACTTACTCACGAAGGCAAGCGAACGAGCCGCAGAATACGCCACGCAGTCCGGTCTATCAAACACCGACATAGTGGATATTGTAAGTAGTTTCGGCTATGCTGGGCCAAAGCCAATAGCCACGAGAAGAGCCTGGCCAAATGGGACCTCCGAGGTCCGCGTCCTCTCCTGCCGTACCGATCTAAAGTGGATCAAGGTGCTGCCGAAGGAACTTACGGCTCCGAGCGGTAAAACTGATTTCAAGACTGCATATCTAGCCTTGGATAGGTCCGGCGGTCTCTTTGTTATCGGAGCGTACACCTCCAAAGACGAGGCATGGGAAGCATGTCGGAAGTATTGGACGCAATTGTCATATTGTTCTGCGATTCAGAATATGGAACAGTGGTACGATGAAAAGTGCATGTTTCATGCCCAGGGTGCTCTTGGAGGTATGATCCATCACTGGTTCGTGGAGCCATACGATATCAATGGAAGGGTCGAGTAAGAAGATAATATGCAGATTAGTTGGAGGAGGGGTTTTTTTAATCAGGATCAGCGTATAGAAGCGACATCTGGTAGCTGCTACTGGCCGGACCGTTCGTGGAACTTTTTATTGCTCAAGATTGATACTTTCGATATAGCTATTTGCAACTGGAAGAATATTCCATATTAATACCTTTGCACCAGCTGTAAGAAATTCTGATAACTTCTTCATCTGTCTATCATACAGATAAACGTTGCCATAGGTAGAGTACAAGAAAATTGTAGATTTCAAAAAGCGTGGTTTGGTTTTGCATCTGCATCCATCATTGTTGTCTTGGCCAGTATAGGTGTTATGTTGTTGGTATAGGTATTGCTGTCTCGATATCATTTGCTTTCAACAGTGCAATATTGCAAGTACATCATTCGCAAAAGGGTTGAAGCAATAAAGGAGTCAGATTGAGCAAAAATATGTGTTGAGAACAAGCGATTGTCTAAGTCGACTGAGCATGTGCATCGCATTTCAAGCGCAGCGGATCTAATCTATGGCAATGAAGGTCCTCATCTGACGAGAATCTAGGCAACCATCTACAGCTGACGAATTCCTTAACAGTCGAACGATCTTATTCTCTGAATGCTGTTGTCTTTATGTCTCCAGAAGAAACAGGCTGGCTGCCTCCAGATCACGTTATTGCAGGTTTGTGAAACGATAGGCATATATTTTAGATGATAGAAGCTGGGGATCTAGAAGCGGAGAAGATTTCAGGTGTTGATTATGAATAGACTTCTCATATACTCTTTCTCTTCTTCTCTTCTTTTTTCTGATACTGTTGATTTTCTTACTTCATTTCCATTTCTTGTCACTTCATTGAGTCAATTCAATATGCCCAATATTACCACACGTCGATGTGAATCCTGCGGCCTCCTCAACCTTACCTACGTCAAAGTCGAACCCTTTAACCAAGGCGAACCTTACACTACATCTCAACTATCTGGTCCTGCGGAGGTCATCGACCTTGTAGAGGACTCTCCTATGCCCAAAACAACCCCCCTCACAAGATGTCGAGGTGTTAACGAGGCGCTTCATCCCCCAACACAGCTTCAAGTTAGGAAGGCTTAGGAGGAGAGGAAGAAGGTCGACCTCATCATAACATAGCGAAGGAAAAATCCTAATATTAATCAAGCGCCATCTATCATACATTCCTCTATTGGGTTGGCTTGACTTACTTGGGATGAGTACTCGGATATGTGCCTCAGCCTGCGCCTCATGCTCTCCATTGGCCTATTTGAGCCAATTTCCGGCCCCCTTTTGGACCTCATTTTCTTCATATTTAGCTCCATTCCAAGAGCAATTCTAGACAGATTCTAGGCAGTTGATTCGGTCAATTCAACTCGATTCTACCAGCCTTTCTAGCTATTCTACTCAGTGCTAGCTATCTGCTTGAGCGTTTCTTCCTTCCAGTTCCAGTCACGGTCGCCAAGCTAGGCTGCTACTGCTTTAGCCCAAGCTGAGGCGAGGAAGCCTGAACGAATAGCCGTTGAAGTTCAAGGATCGATCGTCTTGAATATGAGTGTGATGACAAAGGTTGTTGGCTTTATTTAGCTGCAGAAATCTCTAATGAGGACCCCCATACCGCTAAGCCTATTCTAGAAGCGACGCTTTCCTCCTCCCCCACACCGTCCTATCATCAACGCAGTAGCTCCTATCATCGCAACGTATTTACAAATAAAGCAATCCACGGCATTGATCGTCTATATTGGGAATCGTGCACCGTCCTTTATCGAAGGAATCGGCCGGTCAGCGATGGAGATCATCAAGAGCGGGATGCTCAACCTAACGACTAAGCGAAGTCAACAAAACCAGGCTCTAATGTGGTACAAAGGAGAGAATGGAGAAGTACCCAAGTCCCTTTGTTATAGTATTTAGATACCGCAAACGGCGAAAGACTTCTCCTGGACAATGCCGCAAGCGTTTGGAATGTCGCAGACAAAGGAATTGGTGGAAAGTTATAGTAACCTCCAGACCCCAAGTCGCCTGCAACGACGCTTCAACCCACAGTCTACTCTACAAGGACAAGAATGGACTCTTATCGCCTCGACTACCTCTCCTCCCACTATGTCGATGACCTCGACGTGCAGGTGGCTGCGCTCGAAATCCGCGCCCGCCGCCGTTTCCAGCAGGAACGCAATCTATACCGGCACTCGGTTGGCATCGCAACCACCAAACTGCAGCAATACTGTCTAGGCCTCGTTCTCTCCCATCGCGGGCCTAATGGCACCATCCACGCCCTCGTCGAAGAAGCCGCCATGAGCTCCGGCCTTCCCGTTGACTTATGGGCGATGCACGAGGTCAAGCGAGTATGGGACGACATCGTTCAGCTGCAACACGTCTGCACTCAAGAGTGCGCGCCTGGCGAGTATCAAGAATATCAGGATGCCCCTTACGCCCCGCTTCATTTCGGGGCCGAGCACCCAGAGCCAAACGCGGGCAGCGCACTCCAGCAGCACGGCGGGGGAGGCGCTACAAGCAAGCGCGCGGTACCGAGGCCGCAACGGGCCCACGGCGACGATTCGAGCCAAGTCAGTGCTCCACCAGCAATGAGATATCTTGGGGACGACATGCCCATTGTGAGGTCTAGGAAGTCAGGGTACGACATTGATAGCGCTATGGCACAGGCTGGAGACCTAGGTCCGCCACTGCCACCGCCACCACAAAAAGGAAAGATCAAGTATAAGTCCCCAGAGGATGTACAGGCCGAGCTGCGGCTGGAGCAAAAGGCCAAAGAAGAAGCTGCGGCTGCTCAAGCTGCGGCTGACAAGGAAGACGAAGTTCGTTTAGAGGCGGAAGCCGAGAAGCAGAGGCAGGAGGATGCGGAGATTGTCGAGAGGGAGAGAGCAGCAGCTAGGGCGAAAAAGGAGGACGACACGGCTAAGGGCGTTCTCAATCCCATGCAGCAGATGGAGTTGGACGAGGCAAGACAGATGTTTCGAGGAGACTTGAGTGAGGATGATCAAAAGATCCTAGCGGAGGCCAAGGAGGAGTTTGGGGAGGATTTCATGGAGTGGGGGCTGGTACAGACGAAGAAAGTCTTGAAGAGAATTCTCACGGGGGTTTAACGAGCGGTAGGTGAGCGGAGGGTGCTTCGTGCCTACGTAAAGGCGGCGAGGCTGACGAACCGTGACGGGACTCTTAGAAAAATAAGCCGTGTCCGAGTACTCGGAAACTTCTGGTAGAGGGCTGCAATCTGTTTAGACCTAATCAATTCATGAAGGAAAAAAATCGATCTCTTACAATAGATGACTTGACAAGCTCTTTTCGGGTAAGCTTGTTGTTGATAACGATGAAGCAGTGTGCCTACCATCACCTACCACCACTTTTGCCAACGTTTTCTGATCCGCCAAAGTGCATCGTAAGGCAGAGGCTACCCAGAACAGGAAGGCAAGATGTCATCCTCCAAATCCTCCCATGAAATCTAAGCCTGTTCTCACCACTTGCTGCGGAGATCGTCCGGAAGGACATCGGCATCATCCCCGGCAGTCCTTTCTTGAATTTCCAACGGTCCATCGCCCCTTCGAATGACTTGGAGCTTCCCGGTGGCGGAGCTCCTTGTTGCCGCAACGAGTTCTGTCAAGATGGCTTGGTAATACTTCAACGATACCTCGTGATCGTTCTCCCACTTCGATAGCTCGTCACATATAGATACTGGTTGTATATCTCGTGGTTCGAAAGAGCCCCTGAAGTGCTCAGCAAACACAAAGTACGGTGTTTGATTCATCCAGAGCCTCTGATATACCTCATCCATGTCTATCGGTCGACGTGTCTCCTTGGCGCGGGTTTTCAAGTCGAAGATGGCCTTTTGTGGAATATGCCGGCCTCTCATCTCAATATGGAGTGGCCCTTTAGTAGATGAAGGTTCGCCAGTAACTCTGAGGGTTTCGAGAATGGTATGGTCATCTGGTTGACTTTTGTCTGGTGCCTTTCCCGGGGTTTCCTTCGCCCTTGGCAGGGCCTCAAGAGCCGCTACTTGTTTCAGATAACCATCGCTTTCAGAGCGTACTAGGAACTTCAAGCCGCCAAAACTGTACTGTATGACGCGTTGGTGGGAGGCAGAGCCCTTGACCTCAGGATCCCACGCTGTATGCGCTTTGGCGAACGTATGCCCGTATCCGCAGATGTCGGGAATGAGAGCTTTGGGTGAGTTCTCCTTGCGTACAAAGAAGACAGTGTCTCCAACACGGGTCGAGATCAAAGCGGAAGTCCTTGTCGATCCCTCCGCAGAAGCGAACAAGGTTCCCGAGGGTGCTTCCACAACCAACGACATCGAATGTCGACAGATCAGAATCCGGGTGCATAGCTAAGAGCGCTCTAAATGCGGGCTCAGTTGGATAGCTAGAGCACATTAGCAATGCTAGCGAGTACAGCTTCGAACTTTCTTTGCCTACCTAGGGTATCTTGCAGCATTCGGGTCTCTGTAGTACTCCCCAGAATCTTCCTTGAGGCGTTTCGTGCCCAGGGACGGTGACCATGACGGTGGTGATCCTTGTTACACCACACCGTCAATTTCGTGCCTGTCCTGGCCCAATAAGGAATACAAACCTGGAACCAGAATTGTAGGAAATTCTGGATGGTCAAGCCAATTGTACGACGCAAGGTACTCGCAACTCTCGATCTTTGGCGACGTCTCTACGTTCGGGAGACCAGAGACACTAACGGCTTTGATCAACCTGCCAGAAGGCCACTCCGGCTCTTGCTTGGCTATCTTGCGTCTTGTAGCGCCACGATAAGCGCCTCTGCCTCCGCGCAGCTGCGATCCCGAATACTTTCCATTGCCCCTTGCTGTATACGCCGACATCATTGAAGTATCGACCTTTTCGGGGGGGGGGGGGACTAATTGAGCTCAATAAAAGCTTAGAGTTCCAAAAGTGACAATCGGAGTTGGAAAAGAACTGGATTCCCCAGTGGCAACCTCAGACCCTTAGATCATCAGCGTTCTGCCTAAGTGAATATCATTCGCGTCCTTGCCAGCATGGCGCATCAATAGTTCGAGCTCCTGCATCATGCACATGCGCTTTGAGCGCCAACAAAGCAAACCAGATCCGTAGGGAAGGCGTATCGATCAGTGTAGCGGGAGTACAAGACGCTCTTGTTCCCCACCCACTGCTTGACAGCTCATTTTATGGAAAGGATAGGTAACAGTAAGGAGCTCCGCGAGACCTGGCTGTCCAATGGCGTCGAGGAGTAAGACTACACGTAGTTACTGCATGCCTCGTCTAGGTCACCGAGAAGAGAAGCGTGTCAGGAGGTGATTGCTGGTAGATTTATGCAGCAATGACTAATTAAAGAAACGAATGAGACTGCAATCTATAGTTACACGACTTCTCAAGTGTTGGATTAGAGCGTTCTGTTAGTGGTGCACACTCCTCGAGCATTTCCTTTGTAAAATAGGCCCTTACCCAATTAGGCAATATCACATTCATTTGGCGCCTTTCTGCTCGCTTATCTAGATAGCAACTCTCCTCGCTCGTTTTGAGCTTCTTCAGGCTCTACATAGCTAGTATACATAGACAATACACAGTATATCTACTACGGATTCTCACATCAAGACACCTCATAGGACCATCAGAAGGTGCAGCGCCCACCCAAATTCCGAGACACCATTCTGACTTCCTCTGCATAGCAACATTCAAGTGAATAATAGGTCAGATTTAGAAGATCTATATCACCGCATCCCTTGGGACTCATCGTCTGCACTAAGCTTCACGGTAGCTACACCATACACACTTGAACGAACCACGAGGTCAGTAGCAGAGGAACCTCCTTGTCACAAGATCATTACTAACTCTACGAACCTAGGCTACCACAGAATCTGACATGGCTGCTCTGCCAGATATCCGTCTCCTTCCTCCTCCTACGACAGCACCGGACTGTCGTGTCTGTCACAAACCCGGAACCCGTCTTATTACTCGCGCCTCGAATCGTACAGGAAATGCTAACCGTCCATACTACAAATGCGTCCCGTGCAAGAAGTTTCTACGCTTCGATGACAACCGCGGTAACGATGCGAGCAACCCACTATGTTATTGTCAAACATCCAGCAAGATGCAGGTAGCAGGGCCACACAAGTCCGTACCAAGAGGGTTACATTACGTGTGCCTGTCGGGAGCATGCGATTATTACGAGGTTCGTCTAGACGAGAAGGAAAGGCAGGTTGCGTTAGATGAGAAACTCGTCGCTACATTAGCAGGGCTGAAACTCATTTAAAGTCGGTCAGATAGTGTCAGACAGCCTGCGCCTCAGCCTGCGCCTCAGGCTGTCCATCGGCCCAATTGAGCTAATCTCCGGCCTGTCTTGGCCCTATTTCCTTCATACTTAGGCCTCATTTCAGGAGGCATTCTAGATACTTACTAGACAGTCAATTCTATCACTTTAATTATACTTAATTCGATTCTACACAGATAAAAAAAGCTATTTCAGTCATTTATTTAATAATTATGAGCCCGAAGTTGTTTTCTGCAAAACAACACTTATTTTCCGATTCGTGCCCGCTTTTCGACTTAATTTATCTCAATTATAGTTAATAAAATGACGTCTACTATCATCTCTATATCCTCAGCTATTAAAACAATCATTATTCTTAATTCTTTAAGAGATTAAAATAAATAACTATTTTTAATTTAAAGTAAGATTAGAAATAGTAATATACTATTATATATTAATATTAATTTAGTCTTAGAATTCTTAACACTTATTAAACTCTTAAATTCAAGATTAATAAATATTAATCAGATTATTAAGTTTATTATTAATTTAAATCAGAATAAGAGAGAGATATATAAGCTGCTTTGAAATAAATATAGAGCTAAGATGATTATATATAAGAAGAAATATGTAATACTTAATAACTTACAAAAATTTATTATTAAAATTATTACTTATATAAATCTAGTCTTTATTATAAATCTCAAAATAATATATAAAACTTTTTAAGTTCTTAAAAAAAGATTAGTATTAATAGATAAAGCTTATTAGCTAAAGCTATTTTAATAATATTAAATACTGAAAAAGATCTTAAGAGCTTAATAATTTAAGAAGTAATTATAATTATAAGAGAAAATATATATTAACGCGAAGAAGATGAATCTATCTAATATTTAAAATAAGAATTCTTTATATAACTTTATAACAATTATTAAGAGTGTTAACTCTATCTTTATCAATTTATATAAGATAATTTTAAAGAGAAACATTTATAAAAATATTAATATATTATTAATATTTAATTTAATTAAGTTATTTTAGAATTATCTTTAAATTAATAAGATTATCTTTAAAATATTCTCTTATACAGCTTTTATAATATTATAAAAAGAATCTGCGAAATTAGTTATAATTACTTAATTCTCTATAAAATCATATCTATCTTCTCGCTCTTATCTTTACTCAGAGCTTCATTTCTTCTCTATTTATTTTTACATTATTAAATAACACAGGTCAGCTAAATAAGTTTTAAATACGGAAATATAAAAGATGATGAATAAGAAAATTAAATAAAATAAAGAAATTAAGAAGGCAGTAGAAATTATAAGAAGAAGAGCTTAAAATAGAGATAAGAAAAGCTCGAATTTATCATCTAAATTAAGAAAAGAGAATACACAGTCTAAACTATTTATATTAATAACACTGATGTTATTTGCGGTAAGTTAGAAGAATTATAAGCTGCGAGATACGTGAATTCTTAATTCAGAAGCTAATTCTTATATTTATAATAACTTATTTAAATTCAAATTTAAGTGATTAATAATAGAGAATAATTAATTAATAACAAACAAATCTATATATCTAATTAAGATATTTGAGAGTGTTAATATCTTTATTCAGATATTTATAGATTCGAAAATAATCTCTCTTATCGATATTACTCTTACGCCCGATTTTTTCATAAATACAATCTTTCTTTATCGATTTACGTTAAAAGGAATATATTGAAATATAGAAAAATAGCGTCTATATTATTAAGATAAGATCTTTTGCTCTATATAGCATATTAATAATCATTAAATATTTAAGTATAATTCTCATTTAAAATTAATAATAATCTCTTCTTTCATCTTTAATCAGACTTCTTGAGCAGATATAGAAATATCAGTTAATCGCTAACATACTCTTATAGATTACTTATAATAAGAAGTTATATCTCATCTTTAATAAAATGTTTTAAACATAATCGTCTAAAATTTATCTATCTTAATCATATACAAGATTTGTGCGTTAAGTAAGATAATAGAAATAATGTTAAGATAATTTAATAAGAAAGATTCTGTGAATAAGTCTCTTGCTCGCGTTATATATAATCTAATTCAGCTATCTACAATCTATAATAATAAGAAATGAATCAGTCATTTCCATTATTATTTTACTGACATGAATTTTATTTATATTCACGCAAAAAAGTCTTAAAGTATCAATATTATTACTAAGTTTCTCAATATAATAAGAACTTGATATGAACGAGCCATTCACTATTTTCGAACTAATAATAAGATCTCTTTAAATCGTAAATATAATGAATTAACTGTAAATAAAGATATAATTATAGAATATTTAATATTAATTACTTAAGCTTAAAATGACTCTGCTAAACACTCTAAAAAGATGATTATTTAGAAGATTTAATACATGCGTATAATAAGCTCTTTATCAGATAATTTATAATCTGAAATTATTAAAACAGCTGAATATCTTAATAATCATATATTCAAATATTATTTAAGCTGAAAAACGTTTATTAAGACTCTTATTAACGCAAAACTCAATCTATTACATTTTCACGTCTATAATTATTAAGTCTATTCTCTTAATAAGTATATTTCTCGTACTTAGAAGCTTAAGTTAAGAACTTATATCAGACATCTTATTAATTACGATTTATCAAATATCTATAGAATATAAATACTCAGCTAAAAGAAAGTGATTAGAATAAGAGATGTCAAATTTAATAATTCTCAATTCTTCAATTCAGAGAATATCGATTTAAATCATTTTCTACGCGAGGAAGTTAAGCAGATTATTAAGATCATTAATATTTAGTTCTTAATCTCTTCATTATTAATTATAGCTATTAATAGTAAAATAAATAAATCATCTTACTCTCTTAAAGACTCTAAATTCTTAATTCTTTTAAATTCAACTTTAATATTTTTTATAAATTTAAATTCAATATTAAATCAATTATTTATACTTAAATCTACTTCTAAACTCTTTAATATCTCTAATCTATTTAAATAGATTCGCGATTATTTATTAAATGTCTGCGAAGAGCTTGCGTTTATAACTTCTTTAAATTCTTATATAATAATTGAATTTAACACTCAAAATATACTTTTAGAAGGCGCGAAACGCACTCGAAAATTTACGTATTATATAATTTACATAGATTACAGATTTATTAGATATCACAGATAACGAAGCTTTATAAGTTATCTTAATTGGATTTGTGAACGATATTAATATTTTAATATATAAAGCATTAATAGAGTGTAACTGTAAGTATCTAAAAGAGATTTATCGAAAGTGTATATAATAAGTTGTAACTTATAATGCACGCTTTATATTAGAGAAATTGTTAAGAAGACTGCTCGGGATCAGGCGAGCAGTAGATATTTTTCATGTGTATATAGAAATTCAAGATATAGAAGTTTATGAGCATGTGAGTAGCATGCGAAAGATATGCTAAGAGTGTATATAGCAAATATATAATGATGGCCCTCTTATATTATAAGAACAGATTATTAATCTATAAAGATTTACTTCTGTAGTTAGCTTATATCTACGTGTTAAGACTAAGTCTTAACACTTCTTAATATTATCTCTTCTCTTAAAGATCTTATTCTTAAGATTCTAACCGCCTTTATAAGCTTATAACTACTTAGTAGTATATTCATATGTGTAAAGCATGATTATCAGAATTATTTAGCGTGATACTGAGATCTCTTGTAATATCTTATCACTTTTATAGAAAAAGAGAGCAATATTCTATATTAAAATAATCTCTTAACTATTCAGCATCTCGCTTTTTTAATACTTATAATCAAATTAACTTCTTAGTTATTTAGTCTCTCGCTTATTTAATTTCTATAATCAAATTAATCTTTTAGCTATTAAGTATCTCGCCTACTTAATTTCTACTATTAAGTTGATCTCTTAATTATTCAGCATCTTACTTACTTGATCTTCGAGTAATATAAATATCACTTTATAATCATTAAGCTATTCTATTTATAATAGAACTTTCATTATACTATTTATTATTCTATTTTATAGAGTCTTAATATTCACATGCGAGATTTATTAAATAGATAGTTATTACTATTTATAATAATAAATTTCATTTATATAAACTTCTACACTTTAATTTAATAGCTAATATGCGATTAGTCTAATGCTAGCATGCTCAGAACATATTATATTATTCGATAAATTATAGATTTTTATTAAGATAGCTGATTCTTCGAAATAGAGAATTTATAATAATATTATTATTAATAATAAATAGATAATGAAGTTGATTTATAATAAACACTTTCTCCTTCTTATAATATATAAGACTATCTCTTTTCTCTTTAATTTCAACTTCTCTTCTTCTTTAATTATCTTCATTTTAATCTCAGTAATAATATTAGTAATAATAGTAATAATAATAATAATAATAATAATAACAGCAGTATTATTATTATCATTATTATTATCATTATTATTATTATATGTAAGTAATTTTTTCAATCTCTTATTTATTACTAATCTTCTCATTACTTAAAGCTTTAAAACGCAAAGTAATTAAAGTTTATAAGTTAATATTCTACTATATTCATATTATAGCTCTACTAATATTATATTTTATAGTAGCTAAAACACTTAATTCAATCTTCTCTATTATTAATTAATCTTAATTATAATATCAGTACTGCGTAAGATATCTTTATTAAGAGTCTGAGATATTATTTACTTATAAGATATTACTTAATTATATTAAGTATGATTATTATTCTACTAAAAATTATAATTATCTTTTAATATATTTTCTTAATAGTTTTATACTTAAAATATACTTCTTCTATATAAAACATCTATACTAACTATTTAAAGTCTTCTTCTAATATGCGTGTTATTATCTAATTATTTTATAAAGAAGCGCGTGATACTTATATTAATTATAAGAAAAAGATATTTAAGAATATTAAATCACAGTATAACACGATCTCTTATCATCTTTTTAATACGCCTCTTTAAATTATCAGCTCTTTATTTAATAGATCTTCTTTCAAGCGTGCTTATATCTTTAGTAATAATAATATTATTAGTCTTAATCTTTTAAAGATTAAGAATGATCTTGCTTTACTTATTTAGACTGTTTAGATATAAGCTAAAATTACTGCGCAGACTATAAATATACTATTCTTAAGTGAAAAGCATAATACTAATAATTTTAATAGACTGAAATTATATTATCTAACTAATCTAAGTAAACTTAAAACTATTTAGAGAAACTAACTCTTTTAGAGCTAAATAAGAAATTGATAATGTCTACTATATTTAAGACGTCTGAGTCGGTTATATCTAATAAGCCGATTAAGTCTAATAAGTCGGTTAAGTCTAATAATATTAATATAAAATTAAGTAAGAATCTTAAAATTAATAAGATAGAGATAACTACGCTTTATAAGTAAATAAAGACTGCTAAGATTAACCGCGACTCTCTATTATAAATAATCGGGAACAGATTATAATAGATAAGTTAATAATCATTTAAAGTCTCATGCTTATATTATGCTTTTCTTATATATTTCGCGTATATTCTATTAATTAGACGCTTTTTATTCTTTATTATTTAAATAGTCTACTAATCAGACATTTAAATAACTATTCATTCTATAGTCGTTTTATAACTTCATTCTTATTAAAAAGTCACAATCTTTTCTTAAGTATTTAATAAGTTCTTCTTAAATTTCTAAGTATTATAATTTCTTATAAACTCTTATTATTATACTAAAAACATGCGTTTCTTACGTGAAACATATATATTAAAAATCTCTTTAACTTTTTATTCATTCTCGTTCTATATCTCTACAGACTCAGATATCTTAACATCTTCTCGCCCGTAATATAACTCTAATAGAGAGATGTAAAACGTGAGATGAATTCTTTTATAACTTCTAGAAAGAATTAATTGATAAGCATTCTTATTTATTAACTTCTTAATTTTAAATAATCTAAGAAACTTATTAATAAGCTTCTTACTTACTTTTCTTATGCGAATATTCTTCAATAATAATAGAATCTTATCTTCAATCTTATAAATCATATTCTTGCGTTTTAAATTATAAAACTTCTTTATCACTTCTTATAATTTAATTCAGAGATCTTTATTCTCTTTAATAATCTCTTTAATCTACTCCGCTCTCTCCCTTACTAATTAACTCTTTCCTTCCCGCGCAGGCATCTCGTCTATAAGTTTCATGCGAAAAGTAGATAGAAAACGCAGTATTATCTTAAATAGCGTTTTTCCTGTAATTAAGTATACACTTCTATTATACACAAATTCAGTACTTAATAATAGATCTATTCAATCATTCTAATAATAATTAATATAATATTGAAGATAATATTTTAATATTTAATTATTACGCTCAATTTAATCATTTATTTATAAGTAAAATATTATAAAAAGATATCTCTTTATACACAGATAATAATAAAGAGTTCCTCAATACTTTAATGTGAACATTAATCTTCTATCATTAATAATAGATCTAAGAAATTTAAATTTCAAGAATATCTTCTTAATAAATCTCTCTTCAAGCTCAGAAGTATTAATTTCTTTTATACACGCTATATAGTGTATTATTTTTAAATATCGATCTATTATTATAAGAATAATATTATATGCTTTACCTCTGCAAATAACAGGCGGTAAGTCTATAATAAAGTCTATTATAATATCTTATTAAACTCTCTCTAACTATAATAATAACGCAAGTATATTATAAGATTTATATCATAATATCTTCATTCTTTAACAGATATCATATATTAAGACGTAATCTCTAATAATTTATAATATTCTAGACTATTAATAGCTTTATAAAATAATCTCTTAAATTCTCTTTTAATTAAAATAATCTTCTTATTATAAATCATTATAATTTACACGCAGAATCTTCATTCTAATTACACGATTATTAGAAATATAGATTGTGCTATTATATCATACGAGATTAATATAATCTTCGCATTATTTACTCTTAAATTAATTCTTCTTAATAAGATTATTTAGAGATCTCTTTCAGCTCTTCTTTATATAAAAGATGTCTCTTTACTATAGTGTTAAAAGATAATTAATAAGAGCGTCCGAAATCTTCCCGTAAAATAATATAATAGAGACTAAATTTATAATTCTTATTTTCGAGAAGTTTTCTTCTTCTTTTAAAGAATCTTCAGTCTCTCGCACGTGATTAATATGTATCTCGCGTATGTTATATTAATTATCTATAGAAAGTTTAAACAGAGCACTCTATTAGTTCTTCTTAGAGTGTACAGCAGTCTCTATTATAATTTCTATAAGTAATTCTAAATTTAGAGATTCTTCTTCTCGATCTAAATCAGTAAGTAAGATCTTAAATCTAACTCTTTTCAAAATAAATATTTTAAGAAGATTCTCTTTCTCTCTCTCATTATTTACTGCGTAATCCGATTTACGCGATAGTAAATCAGCGGGATTCTTCTTGCCTTTTTAATAATAGATCTCAAAATTATAAATAATGAGCATCTCAACTTATTAAATTTAACATTTATTTAATATCTTCGTTATTATAAATAACTATAAGTTGAAATAATTATATAAAACTCACACGCTAAAAGCAGATAATTCTAAATAGTGACGTTATTTCTTAAATAAGATAATAATTATCAGCATCTCTTAATCCTCTGTAATATAATTTCTCTTAACTAATATCAGCTTTCTTAAGTAGAACGTTACTGGCGTTTAAATATAACGTGCTATTTTCATATTATCATTATTAAATTAAGAGAGAATCCCCATCAGATCTCTTCTTAATATATCTATTTTAATCTAAATTAACTTCTCTAAATTAAAATATTATAATAGAGAAGCAGTCTAAAAGCATTCTTTTAATATGCGAAATACAGTATCTATCTTCTTTATTTAAAGAAACAATTCAGTCTTTCTTCTTTTTATCATTTTCAGTAATAGATTCGTAATTATAATAACTATTATAGAATACTCATAAATAAATCTTCTATAGAAGTTGATAAAGCTCAGAAAGATTTACACATTATAAAATGATTTTAAAATCAACTAATTAACAATTATAATTATTCTACATATATTCATTAAAACGCCTATTATATCTATATAATAATTAAGAAAGTCTATTTTCATAATGAAAAAAACACATTTTAACAGCTTAATAAATAAGCTAAATTTGCGTAATCTCTTTAGTACTTAACGCACGTGATTATTATACTTCTATTTATTATAACTATAGATTATAATATTATTAAGATAGACTATATAAATAACGTTTAACAGACTCTTTAATACTTAATTAATATAGACTTAAAACATTATTAATATATTTATCAGTTTAAAAGATATAACTATATACTTAAAATAGTTATATCACGTGCGAAATATAGTCTTCTACTTATCTTCTTACTTAATACATATTCAATAATAAGTGTTACGCAGATCTATTAACGTGAATCTCTTCGCGCCGCTTAATTAATTAAATATCTCAGAAATCAGTAATAATGAATATCTATTTTAGATAATTACTTAATTCAGATCTCTATAATTTATGTATAAGCGCAGACTATTATTCTTCTTAGAAATAAATAGAATTAGAGCTTTTATAGATAACTCTGAATTCCTTATTCAATCTTTTATTATATTACTCTCAAGATACTCGCGTAATATTCGTAGCTTATTTATAGATAAGAAGTAAATAAGTTTATATAACATCTTCTTATCTTTCTTAATAAGAATAATATGTTTTACATATATATTATTAAATAATTTTGTAGTATTCTCTTTTAAGAATATATTAATATAATCTTTAAACTCTTTTAATAACTGCACAATAATCACTTCTATAAAGTGAAGATCTATAAAATAACATTATACTAAATTTATAAAGTCTTCGCATATATCTCGCATAATACTCTCTAAATCTTCGCATATCTCTAATATAATTCTCGCAGATATGATATATATTATATAAATCGAAAAAT
>JAABUK010003435.1_pt1 | contig 26765 bp, 49 predicted proteins | sample 5559141 | NCBI WGS metagenome assembly JAABUK01 (sample SAMN10711869, study PRJNA513367) | rock metagenome | isolation source: Antarctica rocks | place: Antarctica: Victoria Land, Pudding Butte nord | collected 2016-01-03
CCGTTGCTGCCCCCCCCCCCCACCCTCCTCCAACACCGAGTGCAGGATGCAAAGGTGGTAGAACCAGTGCAGACCTGATGTCCTTGCCACCTGGCTTCAGCTCCACAAGCTCCTTCTTGCCAAAGTAGTCTGACTCCTCGGTGAAGGTGAGGTCCAGCACATCCGTGATGTTGTTCTCCAGCATCCACCTCAGGTTCTTGTAGTACTCAGGGTCCACCGCCTCAATGTCCTGCAGCACAGGCACTGCTGAGCTGACATGTAACAAAAGAAGGACAAGGAAAAGTTACGCCTTTCATAGTTGATATCTGAGGTGCTCAAGGGCGATGACTGGGCTTTGCTATGTGGCAGACTTGCCAGATCAACGCATACAACCAGTGACCCACCCCACTTGTTGTTGTTGTTGCAGGATCCAAACACAAACAAAGTAGCTGTTCAGCTCTTTGCATGCAAGCAACACAGCAGACTCAGCTAGCTCGCAATGTGACAAAACACAAAACAGCAACCATTGCTATACTAACCAATGTGCGCCAGGCAGCATGTAGTGAAGTGTACCTCATAGGTGAGTGGGTCTCCAAGCATGTGCTTGTAGAAGGAGCGTGTGAAGAAGGCATCAATGAGCTGGCCGTCATACAGAGCCTTGCCCAGGATGCGCCCCACAAACTTGAAGAAGTCCAGGTGGTTGGTGCCCCGGGCCTCGTCATTCTGCACGACTGAGTTGGCATTGGGCTGGAAGGTGGTGCCGTGCTCTGGCACTTGCACAAACAGGCTGAAGTTGGGGTTGAAGATCTCCCTTGCCATCACCTGCACACAAAAAATGAGGCATGGTTTAATACCTTCATATAAAAGTTGACATTAAAAGTTGAAATCGAGGTGAGCAGCCAAGCAAAAGCAGGATTTGTGTGTGTTATGAAAGATTTTCAAGCATCCAAGGGACAGCGTCAGACGTGTCTGCCTGACACGATGAGGCTCAGAAGTCGCTGCCTTGAGACTTACGAGCCATGATTGCTGCAGCCCAGGCTGTGACATTAGCAGCAGAGTTGAAATCAAACTGCAAGAAGCTTGCACTGATCAACAAGATACACAGTGCTTGCCTAGCCAGCCATGAGAGCAAGAATGCAGGCAGCCAAGGATGCATGACAGTTACCTGGTACCATTCTCGTGAAACACCACCGGCGTCAATGCCCTCCTCACCCTGGAACTGCACACTCAGCTTCATGCGCATCTCATCAGGACTCCTGCACACCTCATAATTCTTAACAATTTTGGGACAGCCCTCAAGGTTTTGCACACCAAGCCAGATGCCAACAGCGCACAGTGTGGATTTCCAAAGCACAATACTAGTTAAAAGACGCACAGAGCAATGCACCTACAAAGCCAAAGCAATTGCTAAGACAACCGCTGCAAACTAGCTGCCATGCACAAGAAGCTTGTTCAAACACTGTGAAGACAACCGGGACAAGACCTGCACAGCAAGCAATGAAGCAGCTTCATGAGGAGGTGTGCACAAGGGAATGGCTGCCATATCACAGACCTGGCGTGATTGCTCATGCAGGTGTAGGCGGATCACGTGCAAGGAGCAGTAAAGGGAATGGCTGGTCACCTCATGCGCATCTGGTGGAAGCTATCCTCAAAGACATGGCTCCTACGGACCGCCAGCCTGAGGCCACCGTACCGCCTGTGGTCATCCCCAGAGGAGTGAATGCGTGCTCGGAAGTAGGAGCGCTTGTTGTCGAACTCTATGAGGCGGGGAACCTTGAGCAGAGGCTGCAGGGAGCCTTGCAGCAAGCTGGCATTCTGCCGCAGCAGAGTGTTCAGCAGGCGGCGATGCTTCTCAGCAAACCTGCAGGCATGGGTGCTGTGAGGGAGGATCAAGACAGACAACACAGGTGAGCACAGCTTTTATATGTATACTGCAAGTGTATACGGTAAGTATGCTGTAGGCTTTAGCCTGAAGATGCAACAGAGGCATACACCTGGAGCCTAGCTACAGATTCACGTCTACACACAGATTCTGGTGCATGCCCTTAGTGCAATGGCGGAGGCTGTGCATGCTGAAGAGACCAATACATGTATGCTGAGCAAGTTGACTGTCGCATTTATCACACCAACTCTGACACCAGGCATTATGTAAGCTAGACAGTATCTGCGCTGCGACTTGGCCAAAGTCCGGGCAAAGCTCTGCAAACTGGCTGCGTAGGCATAGAAGAGAGACCAACCTGAGGAAAGGCACATGAGGCTCAGCAATGGGCTGAGAAGGGGCGGATGCACCCCCATGGGCATGTTGCCTGCTAGAGGGGGTCTGCTGAGAGGCAGGCTCCATGGTTGAAGGGCCAGGGGTGGCACCTAGAGGGAACTCTGCTGACATGGCTGACTGCAGGGGGGAGTTGGGCTGCGTCTGAGGAAGAGTGCGTGCGTCACACATGACAAAGAAGGCCTCCACCAGTGGCAGCACCTGCAGGAGACGCATCTGAACATCATGAGCCTTTGAATTGGTGTTTACATACTCTTATATGATAGTTACTATTGGTAAACTTCTTTTTATACGAGTTGTCTATCACACCCAGATAGACTGCAACTGGCAATGGTTGCTATTCCACAGCAGAAAGCAATGCTGCTATCAAACACATTCACAAAGGATCATGCCAATGCGATGCTGGAGGAGGATAAATCATCCAGCAATACTATAACCCAAGGCCTGACCCATAACTCGAACCAGCGCATAAGACCAGGTCAGGGTGCATGAGGGGTGGTGGCAGACCTGAGCAGCTCCAGGGGGGAGGATGCTAGCGGCTGCAGAGGGCGCCTCACTGCTGGTGTCTGTATGGGCAGGTAGGTTGGCCTCAATCTGAGTGATGGTGGCACTCAGGGCTGCCCAAAGAGGTTCCAAGCGCTGACTCATCTCTGCTGTGATGGCAGCATCCTGCTCATCAATCTGATCCTTGGCCTACAGACAGACGCACAGACAGATGCTCACGCGTGCAAGCATTCACTCAGTGTGTGTTGTTCCCCAAGCTAAAACATGTAAAGTCCTGAATACCTCCTTACATGAGGTCCTGATGTGGTGTTTGAGTGCAAACATCTGCACAGCTGTGGTGTATGCGTGCAAAAACATAAAGACAGAAAAGGCATGGAGGCAAGCCTGCTCACCAGGTCCTGCTTGCCACCCTTGGCCTTTGTAAGGGAGACTGCAGCCTTGAGAACACGCAGCACCAGGACGCGCACGCCACTGGCATGAGCAGAGATGTCCCCAGCGCTGCTGAAGTTGCGAGCTTGGAGCGCTGATAACTCCTCACCAGCCAGCTTGGACAGCCTGTGGAACACAAACAGCTCTGTGGGATTCAGCAACATCTTATTCAAAAATATATCTATTGGACAGTATAAATCTAGACTGGTCAACGGGGACAAACTCTTGAAGTACCAACAGAACGCCTGGGTGAATGCATTTGCACCATAGGCAGGCAACAGGTGAATGCTTTGTTTGCTTACCAAATACGACATGAGGGAGGTTGACAGCGCATTTCCAGGGCGATTACTCATGTGCAACAACCATGGCATTGGCTTATCAAATGCTCACCTTTGCAGCTCATTCTGCAGCTCTGAGAGCATGAGTGGCTTCAGCTGGGGGCAGGTATCAACAAGCATCCTGATCACGCTGGCACACCTCTTCTGCGCCAGCTCTGACAACCCTGACTGCCCAAGCAACCGCGCCAGCTGCTTCAGCAGGTGCTCCGGCAGATTCTGAATGACAGGCCCAGGATTATCCTGCTGGTTCAGATCTGGGATCACGGCCTCTGCTGCAGCTTGTTGAGCGCTGCTGCTAGCTACAGGAACCGAGCTGGTGGTGTCCTGAGCAGGAGGCGTGCCTGCAGCTGTGGTGGCTCCAGCCCCAGCTGTGGTGCTGGGTGTGGCTGCACTACTGTCTCCTGGCCTCTGCTCTGCAGAACCAGTGGGTTGAGATGTGTTCGCTGCTGGCTGTGTTGCTGCTGCATCACCACTGCTGGAGCCTGCACCACTGGCCTGCTGCTGTCGCTCTGTCTCAGCCTTGCTTGCTGCTTCTGCCGCTTGCTTTGCCTCAGCTTCCTTGGCAGCTTCCTTGGCAGCTTCCTTGGCAGCTTCTACAGCCCTCTTGGCTTCTGCAGCTGCGGCCTTCCTTGCATTATGTTGCTCTATGAGCATGCCCCAGTGCAGGTTGGCGTGGCCCAGGCTGACTTCTACCAGCAGCAGCGCCTGTTCCAGGTGGCTATTGCTGCGCCGGCACAGCGTCTTGGCTGTCATGCCTATCAGTACTTCTAGAGCACGCTCCTCGTGGGACACCTCTGCGGCCCAGTCCATCGGCCTGCCTTTCCCCTTCTTATCCTGCACAGCCCAGATGCTCAGTCTTGTGCACAGGACCACTGGAGAGATGCGGCCGTGTGCATCTTATTTTCAATTAATTGTCTCACAGGGGGTTCATGTGGAGGCACTTTGCAACTTGTGCGACAAGCAGCATACGAATGTGTGTGAGTAACAAGCAGCTGAGAAGCCACCCCGCTGTCTGTCCATGCTGATGTCATTCTGTCATATATTAACAGTGCACCTGACAGCCTGTCTGAAGAAAGAAAAGATCATGTTGCAGACACTAGAAGAAAGCTTGGCCTGTTGGTGTATGCAGGTGCATGCAGGATCTACCTGTAGGGCTGCTGTATGCCTTGCCAGCTGGTCAAGGGTAGGTACACGGAGCCTGAGCATATCCCTGGCAACCTCTGATCTGTTTCTGGCAAGGTGGTTGGCATACTCAAGCACCCGCCTTGAGACGTGGGGAAGGACCTCCTGACCAGGCCTGACCGGTGAAGGCACCAAGCATTGGCTTGTGGACGCCTCTGACTCGTCCATCTGTGTGTCTCTCTGTACACAACCAGGTCACAAACGTGCCTCAAAAGCAGCAGCAGCACTAGCCAACAATGCGTTGAATTCCGGTGTCTGATCATGCAGGGGAGCTGAACTGCAAACAGTGACAACAGAGAACAGCTCCAGAACTGACAGTCAGGGTGACATGACTGCGCTGAAGACAAAAGGAAGAGTGTTGCGAAAAGTGACTGCTGCTGTGTGGGATCAACCCAGAAGCTGCAGATAGACAGGGGGGGCCATATGGTGCCATGCTCTGCTGAGGGTGCTGAAGTATAACAAAGTAAGGCCCCCCAAAAATTCTAGAAGAAAAAATACCACTGGAACTTACTAATGAACCCACACCGCAGTGACTGTAGGTTTGTTGGGAGCAGTGAAGACTGACCTGGCTGGCTTCAGCAGCCTCGTCAGCAGACAAGGGCGCTCTGAGCATGCTCATCAGGATCTGCATGACCTGCTTGCGGCTTTCAGGGTGGGCACACAGATTGAGCAGCACCCTCTGCAGCTGTGCCCGGGCTGGCGCCTCTGCCAGCTTCAGGAGGCCAGTCAACAGCAGCACAGCCTCCTCCTCAATCTGAATGAGACAAGGGGAGTTAGAGGGAAGCTCTGAAACCTGACATTGTATGACCTAGCTTGATGGGCAAGCAGGAGGAGACTGCTTTTGACAAAAGTTCTGATCCAGGTGAGGCTGCCAATGCATGCTGACTGCGCAGGGGATTGGAAGCTATGAGGAGTGGTATTGGGGTGAGGAGGGAAAAGGTCGAGGCCAGGTTTCTGGGACAGGCATATGCTGTCGGCTACACACTAGCAATCACTATTGCAGTGAACAGGACATGCTCTTGACACAAACAACAGCATGCAGGGCCTCAATTACAGATGGCCATGCACACCCTGAGACCAAGCACACAGACATGACCAAGCCTAGTCACCTGTGGGGGTCCTTCAACTGCCCTGTCTGTGGTCCCCAGAGCAGCAGCCCCCTCAGATTGTAGCCTCAGCAGATTGTAGGCTGAGTTTGCAGGGCCGCTTCCAGGTGCCCCTGCCCCACGGCCCCCAGCAGTGCCACCACGCCTGGCATAGGTTGTTGAATTGGGTCCTCCCACAAACACAACTCCACGGCCGCCAGCTGAGGCATGGTTGTCTCTGCAAAAGAAGCAAGGGGTTCAATCAGGACATCCAGCTTCCTCAGTGCTGCCGTGTCAGCCTGAAGCATTTGGTGTTGGGACACAAAGGCTTTGTGAGGTTATTGTTTGCTATTGCTTGCATGCCACTACATGCGGGTAAGGCAAAGCAAGGCATATACCTTGGCACCATGTGAAGCTATTATGCTTGCACACGTTGGGGAATGGCTATTGGGGAAGGGCGATTGGGGAAAGCAGGGCATACACCTTGACCATGAGCAACACGTTTCTGGCGTTGAAGTCAGAGACTAAACACAGATCATGGTAGCCACATTCTGGCATCAGACCGTGATACAGCCAGGTTGCCTTAACGCTGCATACGACCAGCACATCTGAATCACTGCTGTGCTCACAATGTCTTGTGTCACCAGCTTGATACAAATACATGGCAAGGCAGCACATACCTGTAGTGTTGCATGACGCGCTGCCTGAGCTGTTGGGCCTCAGCCAGGAGGGCTGGAGGAAGGGAGTTGATGACATCCTCTTCAGAGGTCAGCAAGACCTCTTCTCTGACATCAGGAGGGAAGGTGGCAAGGATGGTGGCCAGGTCCATTTCTGAGCCTGCCCCGGCAGCTGCACCTGCCCCTGCTGCTGCTCCTCCCTGCAGGAAATAACCATAAAAGTTGTAAAAACTTTACAGACGTTCCAGCTAATTGTTCTTGCCCCTATAAGGTACCTACTAGGTGTGCCTAAACCCTAGTCCTGTGAGCCAACATGCACCATAATCCTCCCTGCAGGAAGAGAAAGCAAGTTTGCTTGCAATGTGACCGGAGCAGTGTAAGGCAAGCAGTTGCAAAATTGTAAACCCTGCAATTATAAATGCCAACCCAGCAGCTGATGAGCTGATGTTTTGATCAGCTGCAGTAATGATATCTTCATTGAACAAGGTGAGTGGAGTGACCTCTGGCTCTGATGCTGTAGCTATCAGTCATTTGCTCTAGCTGCTTTTGCCCTGCTCCTGGCAATGCAGAGGTGCCATGCACACAGACACCACCAGCTGGTGGTGAAGTAGCTTGTGCGAGACACATCTTTGCATGCAAGGCTTGATGCTGACCTGCGCTGCTGCGGCAGCTGCTTGCTGTTGCTGTCGTTGCCGCTCTCGCATACGCCGTTCTCTTCTCTGCTGCTCCAAGACCTCAGCCTGAATCTCTGGCGGCAGGGCAGCCAAGAACTCAGGGTCAATGCTGTCGCCTTCCTCTTCAGGTGCTGGAGCAGCAGCAGCAGCAGCGTCAGCAGTATCAGCTGAGGGTCCTGCAGCAGTCTCAGCAGCCTGTGCCGCTGCCTCACCTGTGCACACCACATGTGTATGTTAGCCAGTGGTTCATAGGAACTTTCCAAATGGTATGAGACATGCTGAGAAGCAACGTGCATCTCAAGTTGAGTTGGGACCACATCTTTGATCTTGATGCTGGAAGGTGTATGTGTACCCATCACCAAGGCAATGTGTTGCACTGCAAGCATATTTTTGGCTGCAAGTCAGGCATGTCATGCATAGTTACAGGCTTGAGCTTGCCTGCCGATGGGGTTGCTGCAGCTGCAGCACCTTCAGCAGGCTGTGCAGCAGGTGCTACAACAGCTTCTGGGGCAGCAGGCGCTGCAGGTGCTGCTGCTGGTGGGGCTGGAGGTGGTAGGGTGACGCCATGTGCAGCCAGAACCTGCACGCATGCATCAACAGATCATGCCTTTTCAAGCATTCATCACACTGTACAAGGGGCTAGCATCAGGGCTGAGCAACATGCTGCTTGCTGTGAACAGGTCAGAATGCCAAAGTCTGGTGATGTGCAAGCTGTCACAACAGGCACTAGTAAGTCCATGCAGAAGCGTGTGGCGACGCCTGTGGCAACGCATTGCAAGCTGCGTGCTGTTTGTAGATGCTACAGGCTTGGACATGCACGGACCACAATGCCACAAGCTGGCTCCACCAAGCAGTGTAGCTCACGAACTGTGTCTCTTCATAGACCTCCTAGGACATAGAGTGTAGTGTGTCCAAGCAGTACTCAGTACATATGCAATATGGGACGAATGTGTAGGCTTCTGTGGCAGGATGTGCAAAGGGCACAAGGCACACCTCTGCACGCAGCTCTTCCGGCAGTGCCTCCAGGAAAGCCAGGTCAATGCCAGCATCCTGGGCAGCCTGCACCAGCTGTTCACCAAGGCCAGACCCCGGTCCTGCTTCGGTGTCCATGGCTGCAGCAGTGTCCAAGCTGCCCATGGGGACATCAACGGGTGCTGCGGGCTCCTCATCCATGGCTGTGTCTGCATCCCCAGCAGGAGTAGAAGAGGAAGGGCCAATCTGGATGTCAGCGGGCGGCGCAGGCTCATCAGCATCATCGGCTTCTGCCATGTCCTGGTCTCCGGAGGGGGCGGGGGGTGCGGGTCCTGAGGCGGGGGTAGGGTGCTGCGGGGGTTGGCTGGATGAAGCAGCGCCTGAACCCTGCATGCATGCTTACTCTATGTCAGCCTTGCCAAGCCACCGTAGACAACAGCGTCTGTGAAACATTTTGACGTGTTGGAGCTCCTGAAGGTCTTGTTCAATGCAGGCTGCACGGCCCAATACTTACTGAATCAGAGCAGCTGTTTAGCTCCACCGATTACTGGCAAAGACTGTGCCCTGATGAGACTCAAGGGATGTTACCTGCTGAGCGGCCGCCATGGCAGCTTGCATGGCAGAGCCAAACATGGCGCTGGTGATGCGGCCTGCACGTGCATCACTGCCTGCAGGGCTGGGCTCCAAGACTTGCGCCAAGCCCCTTGCACCAGAAGCATTGGGCGCTGCTGGTGCTGCCGGCGTTCTGAACGGCACTGGCTGAGGTGTACTGTGAGACGGTCCTGCTGCTGCTGCTGCTCCTGCTCCTGTTGCTGGGGCAGCAGGTGCAGCAGGTCCAGCAGTGCTGGGAGCAGCTTGCTGGCTGATGCTTGGCTGAGCAGTGGGGGGTGCTGGTTGTGGTGCAGGCTGCTGTGCATGCTGCCCAGAGCCAGCTGCAGCAGCTTGTAGGGCTTGCACTGCTCGGTTCTGGATGGAGGTGAGCTCTTCCAGCTGACCTTGCAGCTCCTGGTGACGCGCCTGCAGCTGCTCATCCCTGTGCAACAAGTATTGTGTTAGGTCAGTAAGGCAGGCAAAAATGATGCGAGGCACCAGCAGGAGAAGTAGCACTGCAGCACATGTTGCGGTAGCAACCATGCAAAGCAATGCCTAGCTTGCAAGTGGATTTTTTGATTGGGCTACAAAGTGCAGCAGTTATGTATGTTTGTGGACAAGGTGCGTTTGACTTTGTGGCAAAACACATAGACACACAATCTCAGCCTCCACTAGCTGTAGTGCACACTTGAATATTCATTCTGTGACACATTGCACGTATGGTCAGCCAGCTTGCTGAAGACAGAATCCAACCTTTGAGCTCCTGCTGTCTCCGGCTGCGCCTGATTGGGACCAGCCCCTTGTGCAGCAGGGTCAGCCTGCTGTTGAGGGCCTTCGCCAGCAGCTGCAGCGGCAGTTGCAGCAGCAGGTGCCCGTGGCTGCTGCAGCACATCCAGCAACTGCCTCTCCAGAGCGCCTGCTAAGCTACTGACAGCAGTGGCGTTACTGCCTACACCCTCAGCCCAGCCGCCAGCCCGAGTGCCAGCCTGAGCGTGAGTTTGGCCCATCTCAGCAGCTGTCTGGAAGCCTCCGGGTAGGGGGCCTATGGCCCCACCACGAGCCATGGCGCCCCCCGGGATGGCCCCAAAGAGGGATCTGATGTTGTCTGGGAAGGCTAGACCAGGCTGTAGCACAAATGAGCCCAGATGAGTACATCATTGTCGATAGAGCACACAGCTGCGTAAGACAAGCATGTCTGTACGAAGTGGAGACGATGCTGTCAAAGCTGTGCATGTGCAAGCTGTGCAAGGGACGAGTGCATCAGCAAATGCATGAGCAATACAAGTTGGTCTTTGCAGCACAAGCATCATGCTGGCTACACAAGATGCACATGCCAGCTCAGATGGTGTTCAGTAGTGCAGAAGCTCTTTTGAATCCCGAAACGTCTGTTTTTATCCAAGAACGTCATCCCTACACTGGAAATCTGAACTCAGAAACGTCTGGGGACAGTATAAACGCTTTTCTACATTGTGGAGATGTTTTGGGCTTACGTGACTTGTGAGCAGCTGAGCAGCCTGGCCAGCAATCCTGCGAAGTCCAGCAGGCATGCCTTCCATCAGTGCACCAGCAGCATCGGCCCGACCTGCTGCGAGTCCTGCTTGTGCAGCAGCACCTGACAGAGAGGTTGGCCTCTGCAACAGCCTGCAGACACAGCTGTGGCTGTTAAGTGCCAGGACCTGAAAGAGTGGACGCAGACCATCAAACTCTTGTGCCAGCTGTGACAGGTAAGCTCTGAGGCCGGCCACTGCATCTGGAATGCCAATTGCTACACAGGCAGGAAAATTATCGTCAGCCCCTTGAGCGAAGGCTCGGCAGACTTGCTTCATAGCAGCGACGCCAGTTTGATCAATTTGATGTCAGATGTGGTATAAGTCATATTCACATTCCTTTCTTGCTACAGGCTTTTTCCGACACCTTTATGTATGATCAGTTTGCACCTCTTTCACAAGATCGAACCTTGTGTGGAACTCCTTTTTGGTTTTTGGTGTTAACTCAAACAATGTGTACCGCTGAAGGTACTGGTAAGCAAATACCTGTGTTGTGCAGACTGGGCTGCAGGCCCTGAGGCTATTGCAGCTGCAGCCTGTGGGCCTTCACCTAGGGCCCGGGTGCCACGAGACTGCATGATGCGGTGCCTGCGCCTGTCTGCATTCATGTTGCGCATGCCAGCGCCACCCATGTTGCCCAGCAGGTCTCCCACAGCATCCTGTGACACCAGTAGCGCAAGCATTCAGCAGCTTTGGCATGCACGAGTCAAACCTCAAAAGAGACAAGCAACAGCAGACAAAGGTCCACGGGTGTGTGAAGCCTTCTCCCACAGCATCCTGTGACACCAGTGGCGCAAGCATTCGGCAGCTTCCACATGCACAAGTCAAACCTCAAAAGAGACAAAGAACAGCAGACACAGGGGCATAGGTATGTGAATTCTCCACATTGAGGTGGAAGAGACCATTGGCAGATGCTAGCTGAAGGCGGCAACATGTTCTGGCTCTTGTGTATGAGTGCACTGTGGATATCAGCAAAGTGTAGCTTGCTGCAAGTCACAGTCTGGGCAGAGATGTGCGTACCCAGTGGACGACTCCATCATCTTCCTCATTGAGGAGCTCTAGATCCCAGTCTGCTTCCTCATCCTCGCCCTGTACAGACAGACATGTGATCAGCAATGAAACACATCTTTCTACACAAACTCATCATCTACATGCACAGTATCTGCATCAGGTCACTACAGTGTATCTACATCATCATCTTCATAGCAGAGCTATGGATCTTTGTAACACACAATGCCTTGCAGCACGCACCAGCCTGTCGGGCAGCAGGATACAAGCAATATGATGAGCAGTACATTACAGCAGCAGACAAAAGCAAGCGATAGAAAGTTTGCATGTGCTGACTGTGAATGATGCTGGAATGCATGCTTGAGAAGCATCACTTTTTCAATTGACAGGCGAGCCAGGACGGTCGACTAGCATGTAATGCATCAGCTATCATTGGCCAGAGGAAGACCCTCTTGGCGCAATTGTGAAAGGCATGGATGCTCAGTGTAACATTGTATGCAAGGTTTTCTTACTGGCATGTGTGCACCCATGTCAGAGCCATCCTCATCATAAGCCTCATCCTCTTCTTCATCCTCATCTTCTTCATCATCATCCTCATCCTCCTCATCATCTTCATCCCCCTCATCATTGTCTGCACATGCCATTCAGATTGTCAATCAAACCCAACACGTCGGCAAGACCACACCTCCAGGCAAAGCATGCAGGCTTTTGATGAAGCCGCAAACGCAACAAAGTGCACAGGAGCTCCAATCCTGTGCAAAGCTTGCAAGAACATAGCAAACCAGGAGGCAGGATCATGACAGCGGTACACTTCAAAGGCATCAGAACAAGGTCAGACTCATTGCAGGCATTTGTCACACATTGTGCACACAGCTCAGTCACACGTCCTTGCAATCATAGCACATGCCATCAGGAGGTGTATCCAGCCAACATGCCAAATGCAGCTGTAACACATGGCAATATCTGGGAAATCTCAAGCAGAGACTTCAGCACATGTATACCTGCTTCATGCATGCCATCCTCAGGATGATGACCGCCCATGTTGATCACCACAGCCCCATTTGCATCTGGGTTCATGTCATCATCGTCGTGATCCAAGACCACGTCCACCGCCTGCATCAGGAGACAGGAGTAGGGTCACTGTGACTTAGCAAAATTACATTTAGGCTACAACCAGGCCATCAACCGATCAAACACGCAAAAGTTTACACGGTCATGACAAATCTTTGCTCTGATTCATTGCCAAAGAAGTAGGGCATGTCAATTGAAATGCATCGTATGCACATCCAGCAGGAAAGTACAATCAGTTCTTGCAGTGCATAAGTCTGTGAGCATTAAATGAGGTTCACCTCAGCATCCTCATCCTCTCCCTCAGAACCTTCTGAGTCAGAGAAGGGCTCTGAGTCTTCCTCGCTCATGTCGTCATCCTCATCATCATCGTCATCATCATCCTCCTCGTCATCGTCTTCATCCCCTTCACTGTCATGCTCATCATCCTGAAGATCACAAACACTCTAGTCCATCACAACTTCTAAACCAAACCCTTGACATTGTGCAATGTAACACCTGCTACCACAGATTAGTTTATGGCAGCAGTTGACTGTAGGGTTCTAAGACCAATACCCTAATCCCAATTGGATATCTGGCTGTCATGAGCCTCAACAGGAGAGGCTGCCAAATGTAGTATCTCATGACCGAGGACCCAGACACAAACCCTTGTATTAGCTTTCTGATTGCCATGGGACGGAAGACGCTGACAAATGTAGTGTCTCATGAACATCTCTACAACATGTCAGTAGTCAAAACACCACAATGACAGTAGGGTGCCAGGTCAGCGCCAGCATATGTTCAGCATGGGCAAGACTGCACATATTCACAGATGCATTCAATGTAACCTGGCTCATGCATTGGCACCATTGCATCACGGAATGCTGTTGCACATCATGAGTGCAATGCTGTGTGCTTGCCATCCCGATTGCAATGTTTGAAGGTGCACAGCTTGCCTCATCAAAGCCATCAGACCCTTCAAAGTCCTCCTGCTCGCCCATCTGCTCGTCCCCACTCATTCCCTCCACATGGTCTCCTTCATCATCCGAGTGATCATCTTCAGAGTCTGAGTTGAAGCCCTGCACACAGCCCATCACAAATAGGTCAATGGCAAGGAGACACATGAACAACAGACCTTTCCACTGCATTTTTCTGGGTTCTCCACTGCATTTTTCTGGGGTTCCGAGTGTTCAGAGCACAGCCACTATGCCAGCACGTGCTGCTGACCAAGCTTGGCAACATGATCTCACAGCAGGTACGCTGCTGATCCACCAAAGAAAACCCAAAGTTGAATGTGCTACCTGCAATGCTGTGAAGTAGACACAGTCAAGAACAGCAGGGTTACAGACACAATGCTTACTGACCTCTAAGCCATCGCCAGCATACGCCTGCTCTATCATGTCCTCGACCAGAGCCTCCATCGTGCGTGGGTTGAAGTTTCTGCGCCCCTGGTGTCTGGCACGCATGCCAGCTTCCCTAGCTGCTTCTGCAGCAGCCATGGCCTCAGGGCCTGCTGCAGACTCCTCGGCATCCTCCATTGAGGCATCAGCGCCTCGAGCACCCTGAACCACAGAGAGTGGTCCACCTTGGTGCAGATTGCAACAGACGTGACTTCACCGCTCCCTGTCATGGGGAGTGATGTCATGATACAGGCTGCATATGACCAAGCACACAGCTCAGATTCTGTCAATGATCAAGTAGCCAGCTTCCTGGCAGTGTGCCAAAGGTGGGTTGCTGTGCACTGCCAAGGTGTTTGCTTGAGCCCGTCACAAATGCCTTGCTGCTTAGAGTCCCTGCAAAGCACCGTCAGTACTGCGGTTGCATGTGCTTGCTTGCTTGAGAGTAGCTTGGGCAAGCACATGCAGTCGTAATACTGACGGTGCTTTACAGTAACTTTAAGCAGCAAGGCATTTGTTACGATTGATGCAGGCTGCATACCTCTGCAGGTGCATTACTGTGCTGCACCGCCTGTGCTCCAGACCCGCCAGCAGCAGCTTCACCAGCACCTGCTGCGCTGCCTGCACCCTGAGTCGAGGCTGCAGCTGCCTGATGAGCTGTGGCAGCAGCTGCAGCAGCAGCTGTGGCACCTGCTGCTGGCTTGGACCTGGGCAGCTGGGGTCGCGTCAGAATTTCCAGTGGCTTCAGAATGCCAGTGATGGACTTCCCAGCCTGCGGCCATTAACAGATTACATCAGTAGTACGTCTGCAGTTGACTGGGCACAGACAGAATCAGACTGCAGATGCCTATCACACACTGTTGCCTACTGTCAGTACAGCAAGGCTGGTTTCCAGGCAAACAAGCATGAAAGCTCTGTCATTCAGCATGCCTGCCTGGAAGAAATGCCCTGTTGTGCAGGCTTGGCACAGGGCTTCCAGTCTACCTGTGGGTGGTCAGTGTCCACTAGCTTCAGAGCATTGGTGAGGCCCTTCAGCACTCCAGCCTCTTTCATCACCCGCAGCATTTCCCCGGCCAGTCCTGGAGGCGAGGCACCGTCCTGGGAACTGGGGTTGGTGATGGAGGCTGACAGAAGTGACGACACCAGCTCCACAAAGGCTTTCACCTGCACAGCAGAGCTACCCAGCTTGGTAATCCTGCCTGGTGTGCATTTGAGGTGTGATGAAGTGCCAAGTCACAAGTGAAGCAGCTCTGTACACCAGATTTTGAGCGTCAAACTGCAGTGGTTGTCTACACGTATATGACGTCATACACGTCATACGTGTAAGCCACCACTGCAGTTTGGCACTCAACACCTGGTGCACAGCTGCTTTGTCTGTGACTTGGCAACTCACCCCTGCGTCAAGACCTTCAGACAGCAGCATGCTCATACCTATTGTCGGCAAGCACTCCCATCAGGCGGTCATTGGACTGTGCAACTAAGAAGAGTGCTACCAACAACACTAAACATCCTGGGTTATTAGCTGTATGCTTTGGCATGCATGCTTGACAACATCCTGGATTCTTCGCTTTGACATTGAATAGGTCAACTTTGAATGGGTGCTTCACACCAGAGTCTGCAAGTCTCCGAACTGCTCACATGCCAGAGCAATATCCCCACCAATTCTTGTGCAAGCACGTTGGCCGAGTAAGGCAGAAGGCTTAAAACATGCACAGCAGGGTTCATGTGAGAACCTTGTGAGGAGCTGGGAAGCCTGGTTGCGCTCTGTATGGGTTTGACGCTGCACAGCGGACAACGCTCTGATCCTCAGGCCTCTGCTCAGACCTGTCGCTTGGGTTCAGCGTGTGTGCAATCTCGCTGACAATGCGGCGACGGCCCTCGGCTGACCTGATGCAGATGGACAGCAAGAAAAAGGCTGCCTGCTCTGTGAGGCCCTGGAGGGTGGTGCTGGGCTCTGACAGGTGGGTCAGGTGAGCGTGCATCACATGCCTGCATCCACATCCAATTTATGGTAACAATGAACAACAACAATCATGGTAATAAGCATGAAAACAAAGCCGTACACTGGCTCTTGGGGTTCAGCAGGTAATGGTAAACACTGTTTGCACTACAAGAAAGACGATCCCAAGAATGTAGTGAGTAGCTTAGCTTTTGACTGCAAATGTCAGAAGACACTTGCAAAGATTTGTGTGATGTGCTGTTGTCTTGCAGGCATGACAGCACAGCACTAATTTCTGTGACAAGCTGTTCAGGGATTGGCACAACAAAAGCATCTACCTCCTGGGAAAGCATCTGCAGCGGGAGGATGTAAACTTACTTGAACAGGGCGCCAGCTCCTGTCTGAGTGCCTTTTCCAGGGGTCTTCATGCCAGACTCCTTGGCAGCGATCTCCCCATCACGCTTCAGCAGAACACCGACGCAGGAGCTGTACATGAGGGTGAAATCTGTGAGCATCTTGAGAGCCAGGCACTGGACAAGCACCTCCCGTCGCTTGGGGTTCATCGCCTGCAGCCACTAGCCACATGAATATGCACACCTGCAAGAGCTCTTCTGCAACAAGCGTATGCGTTTCACAGACTGTGTTCTGACTCTCCTGACGGCACTATTTTGAAGGGGCAACTGTAAGCTTCAGGAAAGGGCTTTTAAGATTAAGCAACAGACACTGCGGCAGACAACCTTCAGACAACAGGGATGGCAGTGTCCTCCTGGCATGCCAGTGTCAACAAGACTGCTGTTCCTTTGCAATGTAGAGCTTGGAACTTGACTGACAGCGCAGCAAGGCAGCCAAGTACTGCTGATGTTCAAGGGAAAGAAAACCCCCTTGGTGATGAAGCAGTTGCAGGGCTCACCTGCTCAGTGAAAGAAGCCTTGGCCGGTGCCTTGCTCTGCCCAGCTTGCCCTGCAGTCTGTGATGCACCAGGCTGCTGGCCAGCTGCTGCGCCAGCGCCCCTGCCAGGCTGTGTGGCGCTCACCCTCACCATCCTGCCATCAGGCAACTGGGCTGAGATGGTGAAGGGCTCATCAGTCTCCATGGCTTCACTGACAGGGTCAGCCAGATCTGCTTCCTCCCCCGGTTGCATGCCCTTGTAGCGCAGGGTGACGTCCACCAGGCAGTCGATGACTTCGACAAAGCTGGCAGGGACGGTCTTCTTGCCGCCCTTGGCTGTGCCCTTTGAGGTGGTCTTGGGGGTGTCTTTTGCCTTTGGGGTGCCGCCTGCTCGGCCGGAGCCCTGGCGGGTGAGGCCTGTGGGCCTTGGGGTGGCAGTGCCTGGGGGGGGTGCTGATGGGTTGGTGGAGGCTGGGACTGAGGGGCCCTCTGGGGCTGAGGCCGTACCAGAAGGCTTGTCCTTATGACTGCTTCCCTTGTCATCAGACTGCACATACATGGCCAGAGTCAACAAAGCGGCTTCCATGTCGCAGGTAAGCATAGACAGATCTGTCTCACACTACATGCTGTCCTGCACAAACTGGTGACTCCTGTTACTACTCTTAGCAAGGCACACAGCTTGTTTCTAAGTTTTCTGGCAAATCAAGAACAATACTTGATTACTTTATTACTTTATTAAAACAACTTTTTTATAACAAGAATGCATTTGGGTATTTCTGTGGCCACGGACTCTGGTCTGACGCTGCACTTGCAACAAGTGGAAATTGATCTTGTGTTTGGGTGTGTAGGGTGGGCACCTTGGGTTTCAGCAGAACAATGGGTCGGCCGCTGCCCATGGCCCCACTAGCTTCCTCCACGTTGCAGGTGTTGGCCATGGCCTCCACAAACACAGCAGGCTCCCTGGCAATGACAGGGGAGATGGTGCTGAGGAACTGCCGCACAGGCATGGCTGCTGAAGATCCACCTGCAAATCCTGAGCAATGTCAGCCGTGATGCAACGACTGTGATACGCTGTGACATGTCGTTGTAAGGCATCATTGTGCAGCAGCACTGGAAAGGCAAGGTACTGATGTGCACAATGCCTATGCGGATGAACGCTAGATGGAATGCTGGTTCATGTGCAAAAGCAGCATCCAATACCTTGTCTCTGCAGCTGGTCTAGTCTCCCTTGCTTACAGTCACAGGACAAAAGCATTGCTTTGGCGCCTTAACAGACGTGCAACTTAACCTTTCACTTGCATGTCTGCAGGTATGAGAGCTATCACAGAGATTACAAATTGTACAAAGGATCCTTTCCAACAGTGCAACAAGGGGGCTGGCTGAAGCAGACCTGCGGCGTCTGCATGCTGACCCCTGGCAGACAGGGTGTTGCGAATCTCAGCCTCCATTGCCGCCTGCAAGGTGACTGGGTCCTCCAGTATGTGCCTGAAGATGGCCGAGACGTAGGGCTCATGCTCAGGCAGGAAGCAGGCGCCTGGCATCTCCAGAATCAGCCTAGGGCCTCTTGCTGCTAACACCTGCAGGACATGCACATCAAGTGCTTGGGGTCAATGTTCAGGCACATGTGCTCATGATAACACCTGCACATGCACATCAAGTGCTCATGGTCAAGGTCCAGGCGCATGTGCTCATAGTTAACGATTCTGAGGCAAAGCGGCAACAATGCTGTCCCACTCATTGGGTGTTGACTCCCCAAGTAAGTCCCAGTGACTAAAAGATATAAACTGGTTGCTGCAGCACAATGTGCATCAGCAAGGCATGTATATGAGCTGAATAGGCGCAAGCAATCAAGCAGGTGTAGTCAGCACGGAAGGTTTGCAGGATAACACTCTGTTCAGTCGCTTCTATGTCGAGCATCTGTGCAGCAGTAGGCAAGCAAGGCCTAGCAGTAGGCAAGCAAGGCCTAGCAGTAGGCAAGCAAGGCCTACCTTAAGAGCAACTTTGTGGGATTTGGTCACTCTGGCTAGGACTTGGACCACAGCTTGGGTACTGGACGCTGGCTGTGGCCTGGAGAAGGCCTCACTCTCTGAAGCCTCTGACTCTGGCACATTCCACACTGAGCCCCAGGCATGCAGATGCTGCAACAGCTTCATGCAGATTGACGCAGCGCGCTCCAGCTGTTGCTGACTCACAAGACCATTAGGTAGGAACATGGTCCTGATGTTGTCTCTCAGCATTTGGGTTGCTGCCTGCTGACGCTCCTCCACTGACTTTGTCACTGGTGGCTCCTCCTTGTTGCCGTCCGCTGTGCTTGATGGCCCGGCACCTTCTTGGCCAGCTGCTGAGGCGGCTGCGGGCTCTGCTGCCGGCGCCTGTGTGGAAGGTGCTGTGGTAGCTGGTGTGGAAGAAGATGTAGCAGCATCTGTAGGAGGTGCTTGGGTAGCAGCTGCTTGGGGGGTTGCGGCAGAGGGGCCCACAGCAGAGGTGCCTGGGGTCTGCTCAGGCTGGGCCTGGGGGGCTTGCTGAGGCTGCATACCCATGTCCAGGCACAACAGCAGTGCGTCTATCCAGCGTGGGACTTCTGCTATGGCAGCTGCACCCTCAGCTGGTGCTTGTGACACAGCATGTTGGTGTGTCCATGCGTCCAGCATGTTCAAAGATACATCAAACAGACCTGCAGCAAGCCATGCAACCCATAGAGGTTTGTGGTCAAATGACATCAAGCACAAAGCATGCCGGGATACAGGTTGCTTATCGTGACACCAAATTGCATTCAGCCTGCAGCTAAGACTTCAAACAGGCAGGACACGTTGTGACGGGGTCTTCAGACAGACGTTGACAGCATGCGCAACAATGTCCAAGGTGCCTCTGCTTTTGAGGACGGCCTTGTTAATCCTACGATCATGACATACATGACCTCATCAGCTGAACAGCTTGGCATCCATGACTGCTCCTCAAACAGCAGCCTGCGTCAGGTTATGTTTCGAGAAGTGGGCACCACTTTGGTCACCAATTTGGTGGCCACTTTTCAAAGCACAACCTGACGCAGATTGCTCTTCGAGCAGCAGTCTTGGATGCCAAGCTGTTCAGCTGCTGTGATATTGTCTCTCATGACCACAGATCCCCTTTGTGGGTGTGTCATCACACACCTTCTTGATCTGCGTTGCCTACAAAGGCTGTGGGTGAGCCTCGTGCCTTGTCCTCTGTGAGTAGAATAGCCAGCAGATGCGCGGGCGCCAGCAGGACCTCAGGACGTTCTTGAACTCCCGCGTCCTACACCCACAACCAAGCTCAATTTTGCCTGCCTCTGACTGGCCAAATGATCTCTTTTTGCTTGCAATTTGTGTATCAATGCAGTTTCCAAACAAAGCATGCTGATGCAAAAGTCTATTCCAGACTCTATTGCACTGCAATGCACTGCATGCTTTGGACATCCTGACAACTAAGGCACTTAGCCAATCATAGCAAACAGAGCGACAGTGCTGGCAAGAATGCAGATTCGTGAAAACAGCTCACCTGAGCAGCTGCCAAGCGTTTTATGTGCTGCACAAGGCCCCCAAACACCTGCTGCTTGTTCTTGCCAGCCTCCTGGCCGCACAGAGACACCAGCATGTCCGCCAGTGGGAATGCCGCAGCGGGCATCTGTGCTACTGTCGCCACTGAGCCATCCACAAGCTGTTGGATGCTTGGTGCCTCTGCTGACTCGTCAAGCATTGCCTGTAAAGGGGACAGTTGGTTTGCTACAAGTCAGAGTTATCACACTACAGGACGCTTAGGCAGGTTTGGACTCAACTCATCATGTTTTTCATGACATTGAGTAACAGCAGTGTCTATGTCTGTTGTTCAAATGGTGCTGGGGAACCTTCAGCTGGTGCACGAGCTCTTCACAAGCATAGCATCAGGTGAAGTAAGCTGACTGGTTGCAGGTGACAAAAAGCAGCAGCAATGCAATGCAAGCACAGTTAACAGTACCACAAAGAGGTAATACAAATTGCAGACTACGGGCACCCTTGCTGCAGGCAGGCAGTTTTACCTCCAGCTTTGGGACTTCATCAGTCCCCAGAGAAGCAATCAACTGCTTCTTCACTGCTTCGTCTTCTTCCTTGGAGGCAGTGTCTGTGGCTCCAGCAGCAGCTGCACCTGGCTCCTCTGGGTGAGTCGTGAGCCACTCTATTGCAAGTTCTGCGCTGCTGTTCCCAAACTGCGTGTATGAACAGAGGGCTGATCAGAATCAACAGCAGCCAGTATAAGCTTATGCTGTAGGGACATGGCTGACAGCCGGGACAAGACACTGAGCTTCCATTCAAGCTCACACACTAACTTCATGACTTGCGGTGTGCACAGCATGACTTGCCAACTACATCCATGCCAAAGTCATGTGCACCAATCACGATGCTAAGCCCTACAGAGTCTTGCAAAGACACAGACTACATTGCAATTTCGAGATACTAGGGTGATGCTCGAATAAGAGTAGAAGGCCGTACCCTACGCAGGGTATCTTCAACTCTGGCTCTCGAAAAGCCCATGTCGACAATGGTCTGAACCATTGCTGGATCAGGAGCTGCAACAGGCCTGGAGACGGTTGCAACCCTGTTCAGCGCAGTGGTGGCAGCTGCTGTTCCAGTGGTGCAGTCTGTGAGGATGCTGATGACCTGTCTGGTGATACGGAAGCTGCACTTTGGTAGCTTGTGGTAGGACCAGAGAGGCAGCACAGCTTTTGTGACAGTTGCCTGCAGATGCAGTGGACGGTGTTCAGATCTGTTCTGGTGTGCCTGGCAAGTGGTGCAAGTGTAGCACCAGCTGCTACATGTCTTTGGCAAGCAAGGATGCATTGCTCTGTGCTGCTGAAACATGAAAAGCTTGCAATTGCAGATCTGCAAAAGCGAACAGGACACAGCCCCAAAGACTTAACAGACTGCTGTGGTGAGCCATTGTGTGCAAGTGCTGAACATTGGCCCAGGAGGAGAGATGAGGTCAAGTATTTGCTGTGTCTGGATGGCTCTGCCAGCTTTGACTCATCTCAACCCATCTCAGCAAACACACACTAGCACTACTAATGCAGCGTCCTGTCAAGATGCCCCTTGTGGCCCCACCTGAAGCTTCTTGACAAAGGCTTCTGCTGTGGAGGTCTCAGTGCCTTTGGCAAGGGCTGGCTGGCCCGGGGCAGGCGTGACCAGCAGGGTAGCCTCCTGCAGGCTCTTCAGCAGGGTGCGAGCAGACACCAGGTTCTCAAAGAGCACCAGGAAGGACCACACCAGCTTCTCTGCAGCCTGCTTGGGGCTGTCGGCTGGGTCAGGCTTCACAATGACCAGATCAGAGTCTGCCGTACCTGTCACAGGCTTGCCAGGGTTAGATTTTACAATGACCAGGTCAGAGTCCCGGGAATATCTGAGAAAGTGTGCCAGAGTAATTACATGCAGACAGTGTGCAGACTGTTCTTCAGACCAGGCAAGCTGTGCACGAGTGTGCAAAGCACGCAGGTGCAAAGCATGCAGCTCTGTGTGGTGCAGGCGCTGCCATGTCAATGTGGTCGAAGCACGTTGTAGCTTGGGATGATGAGGCATGTGGGATGTGCCAGTACTGCAATGTTGAGCTTCATGAGCAGCCCTAAGCCATTTGGACGGCTGAAGCTGCCAGTGTCAAGTTGTAATGCAAGCAGTGACTGGCGATGTGACATGGCAACGAATTGTTCCCATTGTGGACACAAACAGAGGCCTTGTCGTTGGTTGACCATGGACTTGAACCTGCACACATGGCTGGATATAAGCAGCACAAAATATGCAAACGCCGCAGTTTTGCATACCATTTGCTTTCCCAGCTGCAGAGTCAGCCTGAGGCTGTGCTTCCTGCCTGTCCACAGCGTCAAAGAGTACTTGGCACGCCACTTGGAACTGCGCCAGCAGCTGCTTGAAGCCAGAGCAGGAGACAAAGTTGTTGAGCACCAGGCCGTGGCAGCTCTGCCGGCGGCTGTCAAACAGGACAGCCAGAATTTCATCCACCACTCGTTGCAGGTAGCGCATGGCTTCTGGCTGACCCTGGGGGAGCATGGGCCCCTTGCCTTTACCCTTGTCGTCCTCAGCCACCTGATCAGGCACCATTTCAGTTTCATTTTGTAGCTTACAGTCTGGGGTGTGGAGCCAGTTGTGACTCATCAGACATCCTGGCTTGAAAGCACAGGTGTATGTGGTGTGTCACAAAACCATGATCTGATCTCAGCATCTGCCGTGTGCAAGTGGAATTGCAAGGCCTGTCAACGTACGTAATCACACACCCACAGCTGCCGAAATTGCTCATGGTTGTGTTAGGTCATGTTTGTGATCACCCACGACAGCTCACACAAGGCCTGGCTGACCAGAATGGGTGAGTGCCTTGTGTGGGATTACTCAAGCAGGCAGATCATTTCTCGAGCAGCAAAAAGCAAACATTAACAGGACACCCAGCAGTGCTGTTGGTGGTTGCATCCAAGCGTTCTGCAAAGTATAACAAACATTGCCTGGAGCAGAAGCAATATTGCACATTTGACTCAGCTGGCCAAAGCCCCAAGGATTGCTGAAGTGTACCTGGTGAGTGGCCTTCAAATTTTGTTTGAGGATGACTCCGAGGGTGACAGATGCTGCCTTCATGGAGGCATTAGGCTGGAAGCCTGGGTCATCGCGCCTGCGAGCTTGTGCATGCACTGCCTTTGCAACGGAGGCATAGAAGGCCCTCACAGTGCCAACAAAGTGGAGCAACACCTCAACAGACAGCTCCTCCGGCGTCTTCTTGCGGCCTTTGCTGGTAGCGCTGGCTGCAGCCTCCCTGCATTGATCGAAGTCTCAGTAAGAGAGGAATACTGCACAAGTTCCCCCCACTTGAAGAAACGACCCGGATGTGACAATAGACAGGTTGAAACAGGTTGAATTGGTGGGGACAATAGACCGTTGTGCAGGCTGGATTGTGCAGTCTAGCACGAAGTCACGTGTGCCGTGAGTCACCTTGCAACTCATAAGCTTGTTGATTGACAGAAATATGGTCAATGCGGATGACAGGTCCTGTGCTTGTGTTTGGCTGATAATACTGCAGTGTGAAAACCAATACATTGTGTTCCAGAAGAACATGGATGGGTGTGATTGACAGCACCTGTCAGCGGCTGCAGCAGCTGTTTCTGTGTCTGCATCATCAAGCAGCTCTGCATCAGCAGGCGCTGTGCCAGCCATGGCAACATCGCGGCCAGTTGACACCTCTGCAGCATCAACACTGGGTGCTCCAAAGGAGGACTCAGCCTCTGGTACTGGACCACCTGCACATGGCAAAGCTATGCTGTAGAATCTGTACTTTGCATGCAAGGGCAGCACAACCGATGAGCCAGTCACCTAGACTGGGGTCAGGCTTCAGAGCAATGACACTACACATGCTGGATCACCCTGCAGCATTTGGCTATGATTATGGCTATGGCATGCAGCTGATGTTGCATCTTGTCAACTGTACAGGCAGCTTTCAGGCAGCTGGCAAGGACTCAGTTGGTCACCTGCCCAGCAGCACAAAGTCAGGTGTATGAACCCAAGCAAGCCTTGGAATGAATTGCAAGTGTTTCACAGCACAACACAAGACTGTGGTTTGGTTTGCAACACAAGCCTGATAGCTGGTATCATGGCTGAGCTATATTCAGGGTCAGATCTGGCAGTTTCTTTGTTGGGCAGAAAACTAATGCTGCTCCAGGACACTCTGATCAAGTTTCACTGGTGTTACCTTTGGCAGCTTCCTTAGCAGCATCTTGGTCACGCTTCCAGTTCTCTGCCTGAGCCAGCTGCCATAGGACCCGCCGTTCTAGCCTGCCCAGCTGGCTCAGAACAGACCCAAAGACGCTTTCTGTGCTGCAAAGGCTGAGCAGCAGGGCCGGAGCCACACGGACTACTGTTGCCGCCAGTGCGGCGAGGCCCACAGTGCCTGAGACATGTCTGATGTAATGATCCCGATCAGTAGCAGCAAGCTCAGGAACCACTTTGTCATCAATGGCCTGTGACGCAAGTAAGAAGGGGGTGTTAGCTGCCTGGAAGGAGGGAGATGGCTGGTCAGGTTGTCTAGTCACTGCACGACTGATGAAGCTGGTTCAAACTGCACAGAGACATGGGTGACATGTGTTGAACACAAGTCCTCTGCTAGTCCTCTGAACAGTTGCAGAGTAAATCATGTGCTGAGACATGCAACCCATAAGTTCCTCTGCAATTTGCAGCTGAAAGCTCAAAGACAGCATGCAGTCGCAGTATGTATACCAGCCATTGGGCAGTATATTGAGCAGGGAGAGGATTGCCGTACCTCGGCAAGTTCAAGCGTGATCATGAACTGTGAAGACAGTGACGGCTGCAGCTTCGAGGAGATGTCGGATGAGTTATGTGCAGTCAGGGACCTGAACATGGCCAGCAGGCTGTGTGATGCTGACGATGACCCAAAGGTGGGCGGCAGCTTGGGCAGCCTGTACAGCTGAAGCAGAACCTCCACACCGCCTTGTTGGACAAACTTTGAGCATGTGTCGTGGTTGCTGAACATGCTCTCCAGCAGCCTGGCTGTGTGGGTGATACACTCCGGCAGGTATGATGCGGCATCTGGATCAATGGGGGCCTTCTTGATAGCAGGCTGTTCTGCTGCTGGGGGAGTGCTGGTGGCTGCCTGCTCCTCTCCTGTCATCTCTACATCCTGGTTTGGCTCTGTTGGGGGCGGCGCTGAGGCCTCTGCTGTTGCAGGGGTCTCACTGGCAGCAGGTGCGTCAGTTTCCATAGGGTCATCACTGACAGGCACTGGAAGTCCTGCAGTCAGGACAAGGAGCTTTGGGAGACTGGCAGAAGGTATGAGCACATGCATGAGACGTGCACACCCAGGAGCACAGCTCAGGAAGGCACTGCAAAGACATTGAGACACGCTTGCAATGGTTTGATGTCTTACTTAAGGCATGGCCTGGTGCTTCCAGCACCGATGCAAGTTGCGCATGCAAGGATGTTTTGCAGTATGCTGACTTCAATGAGCAGCTGAAGCGTGGCAGCAATGGCTCTTGTTTGTTGCTTGGGTTATCATGCATTCAACGACCGAACAAGAGTTCAAGACTCACCTCCCATCTCACACAGCCTTTTCAGAATGTCCACAATCATCTCCACACCCTCTTTGCGCAGAGAGCTGACATGACGCAGAAGCTCATCAAGACCCGCTCCCAGTGCTGGTGGCGTGTCTCCTTGCAAGGCCTTGATGTAAGCTTTTGAGGTGAAGATGGACACAAAGCAGCCCAGTGCCTTGGTCTGGCGCACACGCTCCATGCCAGCATTGTTCAGGCACAGAGCTACAAGTGTATTTGGTAGAGAGCAGACTGCCTCTCCAGATGGCAGCACACCAGCCTGTATGGCAGCACAGCAAATAAGTCTGAATGTATCTCAAGACGACGTTGGAACTAGCGTTATTATCTGAGATGATGGCGCTACTGCAGTTGCTTGGTATATTACCTACAGACTGTCATGAGTGTTGGTGCCACATTTGCAATCACCAATGCCTCTGGGGCCAAAGACAGACAGATGGTGGAGTCAAGCCATCTGATCAAGCAGGCATTCAGCAAGTTAGCAACAGTCCACTGGGCAGATTTGACACAGGACAGACCTGAATTGCCTTCAGGTATGCTTCAGGCAGGCCGGCCTTCTCCAATGTCCCAAAGCACAGTGGGTCATGGTGAATGAGATCACTCATGACTGAGGCTGCCAAGGCAAACAGCGCTCCTCCAAACTCTTGCCCACGCTCAATGACAATCTTCAAGCAGGCAAAGAGCTTGCTCTGGTCCTCCTCTGTGCCACGCATGCCATTTCCATGGTGGTAGCTGGCAAGTGCCACAGCACGCAGCAGTGACTTGAGCAACACTCGGCGTGCATATGGTACAAGCTTGGTGTCTGTCACATGTGGGGCAGCAGCTGAGGTTGATGGTTGATCTGATGCAGCTGCTGTGGGCGCAGGCGTGGCCTCATCTGTGCTCATCTGCTCTGTGTTGTGACCCACTTCTGTTTCTAGGCGGTGAATCATGGCTTGTAGACCGCCCAGATCTCTGAAGACAGTCGCAGCTGCGGCGTTGAAGTCCATGAAAGCTTCCAGGATGCGTACGCCAGCACTGACTAGGTTAACATGATCAGGGTCTGTATCATGAACCAGTGGCAGTAGAGCTGGAACCACCCCTGCGTCTGAGAGAGCAGCACAGCCTGAGCTGCAGGCTACCAGGGCGCCGAGTAA
>JAABUK010003436.1_pt1 | contig 26760 bp, 22 predicted proteins | sample 5559141 | NCBI WGS metagenome assembly JAABUK01 (sample SAMN10711869, study PRJNA513367) | rock metagenome | isolation source: Antarctica rocks | place: Antarctica: Victoria Land, Pudding Butte nord | collected 2016-01-03
CCCCTCCACCAGCCGCAGAACCACCACCAGCACCACCCCCCTGCACAACCCTCACCTTCCCAACCGGCAACACCCCAATGACCTCCTCCACCCTCCACGCCTTGACACACTCCACCTCCCTCGGCCACACCTTCTCTCTATCCCTCGCTGTCACATCCACGACCCTCGGCCCCATCTTCCCCGCCTCGACCCATCTCCCCACAACCTCACGGACTGCTTTCCCCTTCTTGACCGACCCAGGCTGAAGCTTGGCTTTATATTTATACTTCGCCAGTGCCGACCAGGGCGCCACGATGGGTAGCGCGGCGATGATCTCGTCGTCTGGCATGGGTGTCCCCACCAGTGCATCTAGATTCCCTAGTTCCTTCCTTTCTTGCTCTAGGATATCTTTATCCTTCTCCTCCTCTCCCTCAACCTCTTCTCCTCCCTCGAGCTCCCCGCTAGCAAGCCTCTCCATCCTTTTCCTCTCCCCCGCCGCAGCCCGGTCATGTTGAGCTTTTCTCCGCTCTTTGTCGGCTGCGGCTTTGGCATCTCGGGCCGCTTTGTCGATGGAGAGGGCTTCTTTCTTTTCGGCGGCTTTGGTGGAGCCGAGGAGCTGCATTGCTAAGGCGCGTTCCTCGTCGTCTTGGTGCGCGTATTTTGCTGCAGCGCGTTTGGCGGCTTTGGTGTGTTTGCCGCGGGGAAACGGGGGTTGTTTTTGTTGTTGTTTAGAGGGGGTGTTGATGGTGGTAGGTTGAGAGGAGGGTAGCGTTGAGGTTCCTGTGGTGTTGAGGGGGTCTTCAATGTCTTCTACTGCGTGTCGTTGTTCATCAGGATGATCATCGTCTGACTGAGAGTCCTCCGAGTCCTCACTTGCAGACTGCTCTGCAGTGTTGTTAGGATCCCCCGTCTGGAGTGGATTTGCGGCCTCTTTATGGTCTTCACGTTCTGCATCTGAGTTGTCTTCTGCATCTCGATCCTTGTTGCCCTCCTGGTCTTGGCCATGTTCTGACTCTGGTTCGGGCTTGGGTCCATCAACCTCTGGGCGCTCCGTACCTTTCTCCTCTTCCTGCTCTTGGTCTGAGCTTTCCGCCTCTTCTTTCAAGGACATTTCCTCCATTCGATCTTCCATCTCTTGAGATTGACCGTCTTGGCGCGGCGCATCTGCCTCACGAACCCTATGTTTCTGGTGATTTGCCTTACTATCGTCGCTGATCTGAAACGCAACAGCAAATCCCAGAATCAACTGAGCAGGTGGGAGAAAGTTCTTCTCACCCTTGATCATGAAGCCACCAGTGGTCAAATACTCGCCTGTTGGAGCAGTCTTGGATACCTGGTCCGAGTTCACCCACCACGCAGCCATCACTGCTTTTGAATCCCATGCCGTCGAGGTACACGCTGATAAAGATCCTGCCTGAGAAAGAGTAGATGGAGGGATGGGAGCATCAGGCGTGGCGATTGCATTCTTGACAACTACCGATGCAGCGCCTTGCAAGTCGGCATGAACATAGACATCTCCTTTTTTGAGATGTTTTCGATAAAGCAACTCATTTTGCTGGGCATCTCTGCCACCAAGAACCAAATAGCCATCTGAAGAAATAAAGTACCAGAACTTCTCGAACCAAAATTGCTTTCTAGCTGGTCGAAGAACGTCCTTCTCTTGCTTGAGGCCTTTCTTCAAGTCCGCACTGATCTTCTGCTCCGTGCTTTTGAGAGCTTTGCTTGATGCTTGCAATGTTTTTTGCTCCTTTTGCGCAGCGGTCTTCTTCTGGTCATAGTACTGTCGCGCAGTGGCCCAAGGAGACAAAGCGAGGTCAACGTCGATTGCCAATCTCTTCTCTATAGAATTCTTCATCGTTACAGCCTTCTCATCTTCGTCGTCCGACTCATCTACTTCATCGGTTTCATAGCCTTCGTCGTCTTCCTCGTCTTCAAAAGATGCTTCATCGAGCAAAAGTGTGACGGTATTTTCATAGAGCTTCAGCGGTAGCTTGATCATCTGCGCAACCACATTTTGCCTACTCTGTTCGTTTTCGATAAGCTTTGCGATGTCCATCCAATCCATGCCTTGCCGAATAAGTCCGTTTACAGCAGCAATTGCCTCTTCTACTCGATGAGCATTGGCTTCGATAGCTTCCGCTTTTCGAATATGCAGTTCTTGAACTGTTTGTAGAGCTCCGAGTCTCTTCGCATGCTCTCTTCTTGCCATCTCAATTTTCCTTTTCGCATTTTCTTCCCGTTCCGTGAGCCTCGACTCCAGCTTCTGGGACTCAATTGATGAGAAAAATTCGTCAACAGTCTTGTTAAAGCCGTCAAATTCTATGATGAAGACTCCTCGTTTGTCCTCAAATTGAGAAGGCTTGAATGGATGAAAGTCATCGTAAAGCAAGCTTTCTCGTGGTGGTATGCAAGCCTTTTGCTCATCTGCCGTGACTTCTTCTTTCTTGTCGTTCTCTTTGACCTTCGTAATAATGTAGCCTTTTGAGTGGTCCTCACGAGCTAAGCTTTGAAAGATTCTGTCCGATAGCTCAACAGCTTCCATCAATTTTGATAATAATCCAGCATCCTCCAAAGCCTGCGCTGGCTTTTTGGACGCATCGACGGATGTCTGTATGAATGCATGATCCAGCAAGTGTGTCGGATATTCTGGGAATCCCATCGCCAGAGCTTTCTTCAAGTCATCTCCGCCCCTCTTCCGTGCCTTCTTCCCATTCACTTCAACCAATGCCTCAGCCCTGACTACCTGCTTCTCCAATGTCTCCTTAACCCGTTGTTCGGTCAATGGTGGTATTCCAGCAAAGTTCTGCTTTGCTGCTAGTGGATACCGAACTCCTAATTTAACGTCTACCTCCTCGTTCCCTTCGGAGACATTCCGAAGCAGGGCGAGGACATTGTATTCTTTGTCTGTAAGTATTATGTTCCCAGCTGCGAAGAATTCCAGGAGCAGTCGATATTGGCCATCGCTAAACCTAAACTCGATCACTCGGTCGGTTCCGATTTGTGAGACAGAGGTGATGCGCCTCGACTTGAGGTATTTTCGAAGCTTTGAAACAAAAGCAGAAGGAGTAGCGGCAGTGGTACGCGCGAAACTCGTGAGATGGCAACGAAAGCCAGAGTCAACTAGTAGCTGTTCTCGGGTGCCGGGCTTAGCAAGCTTGAAGAGGAAGATTCGCGAGGAGAGGTCGTAGACATTGGCCACGCGGAGGTTGACAACAGCGTTCGAGAGCTCCTGTGCTATGACCTGCAGTGAGATGGTCAAATGTGCAACGGCAGACGGCAGGTACTGCTGCTGACCTTGACGTCTAAGCTGGAGAATCGCTGCTTCATTCTGCTATATTCCAAGTGTCTCTAGGCACTGGAAGTGGAATACTGGGCGGGTGCTATCTTTTAAGCTGTGAATATGACAGGAGCTGCCCCAATTTCTGCCAGTACGTTGAGCATGCAGAAGAATTGTTTGTCATTGGCAAGATGTGACGTCGATTTGGAGATCTAACTTGCCCTTATCGCCGTGCCCTAAGTCCGTTTTGAGATCGCTGGTGCTGGCTGTCGCTAGTTTTGGAAGAATAGCATGTGGCCGGCGACGTTGGTGTTGGTAACCATCCACAGTACTGTAGGGGGCCTATCTTCTAGCGAACATGGCTTCACACCCTGTATTAAAGGCCCCAATGCCACGCGTATGCAGATTGTTTGTACGCAACAATTGGGTGACTTCCCAGCTCACATATTGTTCCTTGCGGCCTCTGCCAATTTCCTCTTGCCAAATTCCCATGCATTCAATAAACCTTGCTCACTGAGGTCTATGTTCTTCATGTTCGGAGCATCCTGCGCTGGAGCTCGGGACACCCGGGTAGAGACAATGACTGGGTCCGTCTCAAGGATTATACCGTCGTCCACTATCTCATCTATGGCTAGAGACACCATGTCGTAGTTCTCGATGATTGTGCGCTTATCTGTAGAATTTCTGTGCAAATGTGCTATTAGCATGAGCCGATGAGATCATGAAATGATAGGTCCTGCCAGCATGGGTACCCACTTGAATAGTATTGCAAGGGAATCTCGCAATGCCAGGACAACGTTGTAAAGCAGAATCTCATTCTCTTCAGCCCCTCCTACCACATATAACATGACATCGCCCTCTATCTTGAACACGACGACCTTGTTGTCGTAGAGTATAACATCCGAGTTCTGCTTTGCCGTCTTCTCTAGAAGTCCATTCTCGAAGGCTTTTTGTTCCTTTAGATTGGGGTATGGCTGCTTTGGCTCTGTGGAAGCAATGGAAATATGGGGAGCGTTGTAATATTTGGCAAAGAGTCGTGGGTCGGCGGCTTCTGGGGAGAGTACGAGAACTGCTACCACACTGTGAAGTGACATGCTCGGTGCCATGCTTACATCTGCTGGACTGTAACAAGGACTGGAAGGTATTAAGAGTCACGTACAGTCTCGGCTATGGCAGTGTAGACCGGTCACCTAAGCGTACTTGCTAGAGGATTAAACTATGTTGGTGATAATGCCAGATTTGAACGCAACGGACCTCGCACCGCGGTGCCAAGAGAAGTAAAATCTACACCGACTTCAACCTCCTCCTGGCCAAGGATCTGTGCCGTCCAGACGGAGTACGTGATCGCATGCAAACTGCTGGACGAAAGAATGTCCTTCTCCGCTTCTCATCTCATTCTGCGACAACAATATTCATACTCTTGGTCGCCGCGGTGACTACTACATCGTGATTACTTGTCTCCCCAAGAGCAAGTATGGATTGCCTTCGGTTGCGTCCGTGGCTAAAGATATGTTGTACAATTTCCCATCGATCCGCCTCGGACTGATGGTGGCATTGGAGGTGGCGCACCCGGTCCAAAACATGCCATCAGGTTCGGCGACGAGACAGTCAGCGGTTCCTGAGGAAGGACAGGGGAGACCATTCACTATGAGTTTGGCAAAACAATTTAGAACAACAAGTTAGCACAGACAGGATCTTCAAACTTCCCCCCTCAGATCCTGCTATCGATCTTGAAAACAGCCGGAGCGCTCTACTAACGTAAGGGCCACGATATCGTGCAATTCATCAATGGAGGATTGATTGCGAATCAAGGCTGAAGAAGAAGTAACAATGCTCCAGTACGGACACGGACATTATATACAGCTCGTCTTGTATTCATGCTGACTGCGATAATTCATGTCTCGAGATTCGCTTGATAGTCGCTGATTTCTCTCTTCGAAAAAACCTGCGCGGTGCTAACAAAGACGATCCTACTATCCATTATGTTCTGATCGCCTCAGCCGATCGACTGATGAAGGACGCTACAATAAAGGGCCATTTGACACAAATTAAGGATGTGCTGTGCTTCGAAATGGAAGCAATGGATCTAATGGAAATTTTTCAATGTATGGTGGTCCGATGTATTTGTGATTATGCAGACATCCACAGGAACGATATCTGGCAAAGTTGCGCAGCAGGAACGACAGCAACATATGCGAAAGAGCTTCTCAGCGTGATCCCAACATTGGATGTAGCCAGCATGCCGATGCCGCCGGCGGCTCAGGTGAATGGTGAAGCCTCTCGCGTAAGCACTGTGAGGCCTCTTATGTCTACTTTTGGACTTTCCACAGATGAAAAACATGACCTTCAACAAGTACTTTCAGTATTTTGAATGTACAGATCATCCGCAATCATTATCATCAAAGTTGTCAGCGAGGAGCTTGAAGTGTCTCATTCACTTGTCCCCGTAAGACTTCACAAAGTCCTCGAAGCTGGTAGGCTCATACCCGGAGTATTTCTTGATGTTTGCTGCACCTCGCGCTGGAATTGACCCGGAGTAAAATTTCGGGCCATGTTCATCTTGGGCCCAGATTAAAGATTGTACCACCGCCGGAGGAATGCCTGCCGCTTTCATTCGCTCAGTCCATTTCTCCGGCGTTTGTTGCACGACCTTGACCTCTTTTGAGAAGCCGTCCTTAATGGTTTTGTACATCTCGAGCTCGCTCATAAGCGTGGGTCCATATAGGTAGATGACCTCCTTTGAAGAGGTGGAAGGAGGATCGACCAGAACAGCACCTGCGACTCGGCCGATGTCGGTTGGCACAATATTGTCGAACGTCTGCTTCCCCTCAGAGAAGGCGTAGAATTCATATGGCGTCTTGGAGGCATCCATGTGCAGCTTGAAAGGATTGCTCGCGAAAAAGCCTGGACGTAAAGCTGTGTGGGCCATGCTGATGTCCTCTAGGGCAACTTCGCCTTGCGCGTGCATGTAGGGGATCATGTCCTCTGGAGTCATCTCACGAAGACTGGCGCCCTCTGTGAGAGTGAAGGATGAGAGGAATACGACGTATTCAATGCCAGCTTCTTTCATAGCCTGGCAAGCGCCCTTGATGCCAGTGGGGTCGTGGATGAGGTAGACGAATGCAGCTTTGGCTCCGGAAAGTTGAACTGCTTGCTTGACGGTCTCTGGGTCTGACAGATCTGCCTTGACGCGGACAAACCTGCCGTTCCGCTCCTGCTCGTCGGGGATCCCATCGACGACTTTGTCTGTGTCTCTCATAGCCAGCCAGACCTTGGCCCCTCGTTTGCCAGCTTCAACGGCGGCTGCGCCACCAACAGCCCCTGTCGGGCCAAACACAATAACGTTGTCATATCTGACTGCCATGTTTTCCTGATCTTGCTGAACACTGGAAGGCGAACGACACTCAAGTCATAGGCAAGCACAACCTGTTTAAGCTCGAACGTGGACAACATGATCATTTTGTCCCCCAGTGGGAAACGCGCGTTTCGGAGCCAAATGCTCTCTTAAGCACTACCTCCGTAATTTCTGGAGCAATATTCGTCCGACAGCACTATCTCCGAGCTTCCAGGGATAGATAGTGCTTCCCGAATGGACTTTTGCAGAGCCCACACGTACATCTGTTCCGCCTCCTCCATCTTGCCCTGAGCGGCATCGTTAGAGCAGACCGAGATTGTTGACCGTGTTCAGTGTCAACGTGTGTTCCCCCGCAGCCTCATCGATGCACAGCTAAGAGGCCTTGCTCAGAATAGTCCGAGGCCGGCATCCTCGGCGTCTGAACTGCTCCTCAATCTCCCACCGTTACAGACACTCCGTCTGACTCTAAGCGACCAGCTGGGGCACATTGGACTTACTACGGTAGGAGGCATAAGAGTTCGTAGCTCAGCGCTAGCATTTGCTAGTATTCTGTATGGGATAACAGTTCTTTGATTGGCTAAACCGAGGTCTTTGGTGCCTATCCAGAGCAGAGTCTGATACCAAGATACAATGAAGCTATCGCTAATCAAGTAAGAGCCCTCGATAATTACTTGTTTCGATACAGTTTTACTAGTGCCGAACCACGAGAACTTTTGCCTCATACCGTAGTATACGAGTCTATGTACGGAGTAGTACATACAGACCCTTGCACTTTAATATCCTCGCCAGCCCAGGATCATGCTCTCAGCCGACCAACTCGGACAGCTCGAGGTCCATCCTCAGTTCCCTACGTCTCTACTTGCGCCTGTTGCTTTGAGCACTGAAATAACTCCTTTCCAATGAGATGACAGGCACCTTGTGACCACGCTTCGCCGGCTATCGCGGCCCCGTGGATGCCTTTTCGCCTCCTCCGGCCGTGGTGCTTTGCGTGATGCGGCACAGCAATCATGAGGGACAAGGCTGGCACAGCAAGTCGACATGCAGCTGCAAGCCACAATCACACACTAAAAGTGGTTTCATGTATGTATTGAACCCTCACCAGCCAATCTGTTTGTTACTGCAGCGTGACGAGTTGGATCGCAAAAAGAATGCAACCCTTCGCCAACGTGAACAGTTGATGGAGAAGTTTAGTATGAGGTCATTTTCCGAAAGACAAGGTCTCACTGTATTTGATACATGGTTCAACCAGATAGAGGGAGCAAGGGACTGAGTTCTGCCTTATCCTTGCTGGCGGGGCAGAAGGTTCAACATGACCATGAAGTTGCCGAATACGTTCCGAATGGAGAGAAACCAGACTGAGTTTATGGTCTGAAGCGCACCGAAAGATTGGCAACATTGCTGGAGGAGGCGGAGGGAGAAGATGGCCCCGTCGACTACAAAAATTTCAGTCCATTCAGCGGCAATGGGGTGGCACCTCTCTTTCCCTTCCTTGTACTGGAGTCAAAGTCTGACACCAGGCCCGTCGGTAACCACGAAGTTTTCCTCCAAACTGCATTTGTGATACGTACTATTCTAAACCTCCAGCAGAGCCTCAGGGATAGAAATGGCAACAGGACCCAGTGGAAGGAGGGACCTCTCGTTTGGTATCTATCTCACAAAGGTCCGTGGTGGCAGTCATCGGGTGCCTACATGGCGGACGAAGCTCTATTCTGCGTATGACTCCGTCAGCTCCAGTGGATTTTGCTAATGCTGGCAGCGCGTTGTAAGCCTTTGGGATGGCAAAATTACAAATAAGAAGGGTGCGCTTCGCCTCCTTCTCATTATCGACTATTTGGTCGATTGGCCCCGAGACATCTACCGCACGGACACTATTACAGAACTCGAAACCATAGTACGACTGCGAAGTCCGACTGCCAGCCTACGAGCTGATACAGACATCCTCAGTCATTGTGGAAATGTGGACCGTATGGCAGAATCTCTGGCCTCGACCCACATAACACATGAGCCTACGCCTACACCTCAAAGTTTGTTTGACATCTCACATCTGCTCGAATTCTCCGACGCTCGGAAATCTGCTATCCGAGATGCATCCCACATGCATCACAACCTTTATGGCATCTACATCACGTTAAGCGACGTTAAAGATGTACTGAACTCTGCTAAGACCATGAGGTCTTCACAAAACCTGGCACGAAGGATACTCAAATGCTTGCCGTATCCTAACGCGTGGTGCGTGACAGCCGAGAGTCTACGTGCCATAGAAGAATTGTGGACCGGGCAGGACAAGTATTGCATGATGGACTCCGGCCACGAGCGACAAGTTCATTGCTAGGTTCTGCTGCACATCTTTTTTCCTACTTGGAGCCTCATCTAAGGGTCATTGGCAACATGTCCATGAGCTATCGTTCGTTGCTGTAGCGGTCGATGCAATGGATCCTTTGCGAAGGCATGCGGATATCCAGAATGGGACTTTACTGAAGGATCCGGGCGAATACCCCAAAGCTGAACATGAATGGCTACTCGAACTCTTTGAACAGCGACGCCACGCTCCAGTAAAGGAATGCCTGGCGAATGCCATCGATTTCAGACGTGTCCATCACTGCAACTCGCCCTGTTTCTCCCGATAGTCCAGATGACTTTGTTGTCCTCATAGGCAAAAGTCAGAGTTATGAGGGCGTTTTCGACGGCCTGATGTCTGACAACAAGGTTGTTCTAAACCTGTTCGGCAATTAAAACGAGAACTGTATACCCGGCATGTGGCGGGATAGGCGGACCGCAATTCCTCAAAATGCAAGCGCAGTATACGTTGATGCACGGATTCCTCCTTCGAAAGCTAGATCACGCTCTAAAGGACTGATGGAAGGCGTGGATTCTATCCGCAGGCAAACACGAGTCTTGATCATGCATTAGCTCGCTACGACTTTACTGATGGCTCTCGACCCGTGCAAACATCACCGTACTGCGATTTGAAGACATTTTGGAAGGAGCTCACAAAATATCTCAAGAAGATGTCTCAGCGTTTAGGTGAAATGCTTATACAGAGAACGCGAAGCGATTTGCCTGCTAAATTCCAGGCCATCGGCACCGCATACGGATTGCAGGCTATCTTCGTGTCTCTGAAAGACGCTTCCAGTACCCCCGCGGACGAGATAACAGATGATGATTCTGGTAGTAATGAGTCCGATGACGAGGTTGACGAACTCGATGTGAGCACATTAGTCGAGGATGACGACGACGAGGAAGAAGAGGACGAAAAAGAGGAGGAGGAGGAGGAGGAGGAGGAGAAGAAGAAGACGAAGAATCCGGTGACAAAACAGAAACAGAAACAGCTAGCAACTGATGTGGCCGTGATGGAATATGAAGACTGAGCGCTGACACCCTAAATGGCTCTGGACCGTTCAGTTCTCTGCCCTCGTTAGCACGGGCCGCGAAGGTTCTCCAACAGCAAAGAATCTTAGAGTGGAGGATCCAGGGGAGTTTGGTCATATAGAGCACGGATAGTAGAGCCTGTTTCGGCAAGCAACTCGTGGGAGATATACTTCAGAGAATTACAGATCAAAACAAGCCACTTTTTGTCATGTCTTATCTTGTTATGGAGATTCCGTTCTGGGCCTCAGCTCTGATGTACTACTGTTTCCACCGCAAATCGTCACTAAGCGCCAAAGCCCAGATGTTCCCTCACATCCACACCTGATATGCCGCAACAGAAAGACCATAGAGGAAATGCCGTCTGCGCTGTCTCCAATCTTTATGGGGTGGTCGTAGAGCCTCGACATTTGCTCCAAACAATTGCTTTGATGAGAGAATTCAAACGACTCAATGCCGGTCCCTGGCTCCATAGTTGCCGGAATCGTAATGTGTCTGCTCCGATGGCGAAGTATACCCGAAATGTTCAGATCGGATGCGTTCTCGAGAAACATCGCGAGTGCCGTAGTCATTGGGTTCGTGTCCTGCCCTCTGCCACGGTTCCACTCGCTCGCCGTGATGTCCTCCAAGGGCGCCGGAGCTGAAAGCCTCGCCTGACGGTTTCAAGTCGTAAGCTGAATCCCGCACCTGGTTGTATTTTCCAAGACTGGTTTGCCGTTTGCGAACTTTGATGTCCAGGGCGACCATCGCAACAGCAGAAATCGCACCCAGCAGAGTGAATGTGAATAATGCCTTGTAGATTCGGCAGACCATGATTCCAGCGTCCGAGCCCCAGTTTGCAGCGCTACAAACGTGACCCAACGTGCCAGCCATGTTCCAACCGAGCAAGGATATGCCAAGGATCCACAGAAGCGTAAGGAGGACGTTGATGATCAAGTTGAATAGTGGTGAGAGTTTATGGCAAAGGTGCACAGCCAATGTCAAAGTCAAGGTAAGGAGCGAAAGGAGCGCGACCCCGAAAAGCTGGGACAGGTGTTAGGAATGTCATCCTTGCGAGGAACAGATAGCTTACCACAAGGAAAGTGAATGGAATCTTGAAATTGTCATGCTGCAGATGATAGACGAAGAATGACAGGATTGATGCCACCACCAGACAGGAAATGAGAAAACAGGTGCGGGTCGCATGAAAAGCCAGAGGCGGGTAAGGTAATGGTTGAGAGCGCATTTTGGATCTGGCCACTGCCGAGCGAAAACAGCCTGAGGCCGAGTAGAAGTACGGATTGTCTTCGTCTGAAGGAGAGGCTAGCGGATGACACAGCTTTCGTAGAGACTTCCAGATACCCGTGGCACGAAGCCCGTCGCAGGTGGTTCAGACAAGGCTGGAGTCGCTCAAAACGGTGGGGCCAATGGAGCGCGATGTGTTAAGCTGACAGTAGAGCGAGCGTGATCCGGGACTTGCATCTGTCGTTCGAGAGCAGAGCTGAGAAGAACTGAGTGACAAAAGGAAATGGGATGCTCTCAGGTCTGCTCCATGGGCAGTGCGTGAGACCCCAAATGAAACGCTGTCGCGCAGAAGAGGTCTTGGCAAGGTCTCCCGTGGGACATCTTGAGTTTCTAAAATACAGTCGCTTCCAACCAGAATGGTTTGCTGTGAGGCGCAGAAGACGACTCCGTGGTTTGAGCTCCAATGCTGGTCGTTGTGCAAGGTGAAGATAACTTGCAAGACTCGCACCAAGGTGGGACTCCACGACGGACAGTCTGAGCCTGCTCCTACGGCTGTGGCAGCACAACGCCTCGAGATTCTTTGGATCATATTATCGCCAAAGCTATGAAGCTGACTACTGATCCAGTCCAGACGAACTACGGCGACGTGAGCGTACCGCCCCTCAGAGCTCCCAATTGTGATTCCATTCGTCCAGCATAGGCAATAAGCTGACCAAGACATCTGCCCTTTTCGCCGCTTACAAAGCATGACCCCCAGAAGATCAGGGTGTATGCTCTTCTATATTACGAATTGGTGGTCGGTCTGTCTGCTCTAAACTACACAAAGCAACATTGTCCATAATGTCGTTCATTCTTTCTGGCATGCCGTGGCATGGAGGCGAGGAAAAGATGCACAAACTCACCAAGGTTGAAAAGCAAGAAAACCCAAATTCACCTTATCTCACCCCTAGCGCAGCTCAGATGCTACAGAGGGCTCCTTTGCTGGCACTCGGCACCGTCGATGGAAAAGGAAGGCCTTGGGCTACGATTTGGGGAGGAGAAGCTCCGCTTGCTCAGCCCGTTGCCGAGTCGATCATTGGGATAAACACCACGGTGGACAGCAAAACAGATCCCGTGGTAGACCTACTGTTTAGTGGCCGGGATAGTGGGGAAGTTGTCAAGGAAGAAGGTGCTGGAAGGATGATTTCTGGCCTGACCATACATCTCGAGAGAAGAAAGAGAGTGAAGTTGTATGGCAGAATGGTTGCTGGAGCACTTGGGAGGATTGGGCCCGAAGATGATCAACACTCTCCCATTTCTGTCGGACAAGTTCAGCTTGTGATGAAGATCGAGCAAAGTCTCAATAACTGTCCAAAGTACCTCAACTGCAAACGAATATATCCAGTCTTGCCTGAGCCAAAGTTGATTTCGGATTCCAACACACTTCCTCACCAAGCACTCGATCTGATTGCCAGAGCCGACACTTTCTTCATCTCGTCTTGTAACCACGACCGAGACATGGACATGAACATTCGCGGTGGATCTCCCGGGTTTGTGCGAGTGCAATCCAATGGCGACTCTGGGGCTATGCTGGTATGGCCAGAGTACTCCGGCAACAATCTCTACCAGACGCTCGGCAATCTGCAGACAAGCTCAAAAGCAGGGCTCGTCTTTCCAGATTTCGAAACGGGCGACGTGTTGTACGTCACTGGCGATACAGAAGTCCCCGTCGGTAAACAGGCTGGCGCAATCCTCCCTCATTCCAACCTCGCCGTCAAGATTTCCCTGACTGGCGCCCGATTCGTGCACAATGGCCTTCCATTTCGAGGAGAACCCCTGGAAAGATCTCCGTACAACCCCAACGTTCGCTTCCTGGCAAGCGAAAAAGCCCCCACGGAAGCACAGAAAACAGACGACAACTCCACCATGGCCAAGCTGATCAAGAAGGAAAGACTCACACCAACTATCTACCGGTTTCGTTTCAGCATCTCCGAGCCCCTCGCCGCTGGACCGTGGAAGCCAGGCCAATACGTTGCTCTGTCCTTTCAAGACGAACTCGATATGGGCTACAGCCACATGCGTGATGATGATCCCAGGAGCCTGAATGACGACTACCTGCGCACTTTCACTGTGTCGTCGCGGCTCGGTGAAGGGCTACATGGCGAAGAGTTTGAGATCACGGTGCGGAAAGTGGGGAATGTGACGAGCTACCTCTCTATGCAGAGCGAGCGGTCTGGCCTCGAAGTTCCACTGCGTGGGTTTGGAGGGGAGTTTCGTCTGCGACAGAAGTCGGAGGGAACCATTGCCTTTGTTGCTGGGGGGATTGGTATCACACCATTGTTGGCGCAAGTGGAGGATATCGACGTGTCGCGATTGCGGCTGTTCTGGTCGCTGCATGTCAGAGATATTGGACTTGTCTACGATACCTTTGAACGCCATCCTTCTCTATCGAAGTCATCTCTCCTCTTTCTGTCAGGGTCGCCATCGAATGTCCGGGAAGAAGACGCTTCGAAATGGGAGGGGATCCTAAAATCTGGAGCCAACTTTCAGTCGAGACGAGTGCAGGCGATTGACCTCACCTCAGTCAACATCGACGCCTGGTACGTCTGTACGGGTCTAGGGATGAGGAAGGAGATATTACAGTGGCTGGTAGGGAAGACGGTGCATTTCGAAGATTTCAACTATTGAATCAGCGATTCGGCATTACATTCCTCTCAGCAAGAGGGCTCTCAGTGAGTCTATTAGGGGAAAACGACCTCGATAAGCAGACTTTTGCCAAGACGGTCCGCGTTGGTATGGCTTGACCAGTCTCGCCTGACCAGGAGACCGCGTACCGCGAGATGTCATCATGCCTTATAGTTCTTCTACCGGTCATCTCGCTCTTGTATCCAACCGTGCCAAAATAACGTGGTCATTCTGCTGCAGAACAGGTCTGGCAGGCAACGCTATTTCCACGGAGGCGATTGGACGGCAAAAAGCTGGCAGAGTGGAACGCCAAGCAAGAACCACAGTTTCCTTGATCACTCATAGTGACATGCCGCAAGCTGTCAGCCCACTCTTCGCCTTCAGGACTTCAGGAGCTCCGGGGATCGAGACTAGTTCATCACTACATCACCTCTCAACAACCATCTTGAACAAGGCGAAGGAAAAAAAGACAAAAAACAATCCACAGCCGGCATTTGCTGGTGGTCATCCACCCAACCACTAACCAGCCGGTACGTAGCTTATCTACGGCTGAGCGAACAGGAAAACCCCTGTTATTCCATATCCCATGGTCGGTTGCGAGAGTTACTGTCAGCGGACGCAATCCATAGCACTCTTTTCTACATTCCGGGCCGGGACTGAACCCAGCTCCTTTCTGACGCTGCTTTACACACGCTCTACTCACCTCACGTCTTTGTCTCGTCGCTATGATGACCAATTTTGCATCCTACTTGTGCAATGACACACACACTGATACGACCCTGCCTTTTTCCAGACTTATGTCTGACTAACTACAGTGGCTCTCATCAAGAGTTTTCCCCCCAAAATTCTCAAAAAGGCTTTTACTATGAAATATTAGCCAGCTAGCTGGCTTCACTAGGTGGGATTTATCTGTTGAAGTATTTGCGCAGGAAGGTTTTTTTATACGAGAGATTTGATGGGGGAACTCAGGGTGGGGGTGGTGATGAGGAAATTCAGGGCGAGCTGAAGGGAGGGAAGAAGATTGAGCAGATCAAGTTGGCGATTGGATTCTCGGCTGCTTTCTTTTATTGTCGCATCGTTCATTCATATGTTAATTAATTCATTTATTTATTTATTCATTCGTTAGAAGTGCTGTCGTAGGTAAGAAAGATCAGTCGGGCAATTTCAGATCAAGTCAACATGCCCCTGTCCCCCATAAAGATTTTGAGCAAGCTGTAACAAGCAATCTACAAGGATGATTACATCAAGTCCTTGGGCTAGGCGTCTCCAGCCAAGCAGGCGGGTATTCCTCTGCGTCTCTCGCGACATCTACACTACACTTGGAGCTGAGTCTCGACAGGCGCCTTTCTGTCTTCCTTCCGCGCGAAGCATCCCCGGCCACCCATCTCTCCCATCCTTTGCCGTCTGCGTCTGTCCGTCCTTCCACCCTCGACGCCGCGAAGCGATCAGCAAACATCGGGCGACACGAAACGTCCACGGCGACTGCTAAGTTCAGCCCTCCCCGGACTCAAGCGTGTCCCCTCCGGACATCGACCCCTTTTGGCGTGCTGCCAACGATGGCGAAGTGAACGCGTACTCCGTCTGCCCCTAGGAGAAGCCATGGGCGCGAAGCCAGAACCATATTGGGGGTCTCTGCAGGCCTAAAAGGGGGGGGGGGGAAACCGGAACCACGCCTGGACTGTGGGCGAGGTGGCTGTTGAACAACAATTCCTGCGAAGCTGGGGGTTCTCACCGTACGTTAGGCTGGGCACGGACGATGTGTGGATGCGCTGATGGTATGCGTATATAGCGAGCGATTGTTAGCGGCGCTTATTAGCCGTCGGAAGTCTGTGCACACTTTTGTATCGTGGTTGATAAGAAGCATGAGTCGAAGGCCATCGCTAAGGCGTTTGTGGGGACGATGCTTCGGCGGAGTAGGATTGGGGAAAGGGAAGGTGAAGAGAATGAAGTATGAGGAGGCTGGCACCACGCCCAGGTAGGTGGTTTTCGGATGAACTAACACATCTATTCAGAACAAATTGGCTGGTGCGACAAATGGGTATCTGGCCGGTAACATGTTGCTCGAAGCGGAGAAGGCGAAGAATTTAGGGAGAAAGGCGATTTTGGCCGGGTTTGCTTGAGACGTTGAGGGCGACGTTAAGAAGGGTTGCGAGCGATGAGGTTGAAGCAAGGTGGGACTATTACAGTATGGGTAATCCTGCAACTTAAGCAGGAGAGACTGTGACTGTGCCAATGTCAAAACTTTCCTATGATTGTGGCATCAATCCACACTGTAAGGAGACCGCTCAGGCCAATCCGTCTCATCTCCAAATGCATCCCAACCAAGAACTTTTGCCTGCTTCCCATTTGTCGGCGAGCGACTGGTGATATAGTCCATCCTGAGTATGCCTGAGGCTGGTCTTCTTGAGGGAGGTTCTGCCCCGTAAGAGCTACCTGGTCTCTTATTTGTCTCCAACAGTTCCTCGAGATTTGTTAGTGTCGGTTCGTTCGAATCGTCATCCGTTCGAGCTTGGGACTGGTCTTCGGTGTGGGCATTCGACAATGCCTCAGGCGACGACAGGCCTTCCAGAGGCCCTATCTCAGCGCTATTGGCGTCGATATATTCCTCATCCCCGCTCTCTTCCTTCAGAATGTCCATCTGTGACCCCCGAAAATCCTGGTGGGGACCTTTCTTTGACGTGGATATTGTTCCGTTATAGCTGTCTGCTGCCGTGTTGACCCTCGTATCGTCATCGTCCCGCTTCGTTGCATCTACCTCATGTTCTCGCGATTGTGTGTTCTGTCCCACCGATCCTGGATCCGCACTCTTGGGCGCCAACCCAGAATTCTCCACGTGATTCGGTTGTGGGCGAAGACCGTTTAGCTTCGGTTGAATACTCTCCTCAGCATCCATTGACTTTTGCTCACTCTCTGTGACCTGGGGACGCGTCTTCGCCTTCCCCTTGAGTGGACTCTCATCTCTTGTCCAGCTTGCATTTGACACCACGAGGGTCTCATCCACAAGCACAACGAACCAGACACCGATGTTGTCTTCCGAGTCTAAAAGAGGGGTCGCGGAGATCCAACAAGGTCTCCCATGCTTTGCGAGGTCCCGACTAACCTCTGGCCCATCACCGCCCTTTCGTGATTCTGGCATGATTGTCACTTTCGCTGTGACTGGGGTACCAGATGCGAACGATTCTTTTAGCCCTGACATAATAGATGGGGAAGCAGCAACGTGCGCTAGAAAGGGCCGTTGCTGTAGCTGGCCCATTTTCCGCATAGCTTGGGAGACGAAGACGATCCGTAGAGATGGGTAGGGTCGAACAAAGAAATATTTGCGATAGATTCCCGGCAAGCCCCCGGAAGGCTTTGTGTTTGAGAGACTCCAAGCTGGACCATCTTTCTGTTCCTGACCGTGCTCGTCATCACTTCTGGTTTCATGCTCACCATCGCCAAGCACTCTCCTTTCCTTACGCGGCGGGCGATTCATACTGGCCACGCTTCCTGCATCGTCTCTCTCCCTTGTCGTCGAACTACTTCGACTGTGGCTCTGTACCACGGCACTCTCCTCGAGATCGAAGGTCATGCTCAGATCCCGTAACTTAGCCAACGCCAGCTGCTTCCGGTCTGTGTCTACCTCCCTTCCCTTTCGCTCCGACTCCATCTCCCTCCTAGCAAGAAACTGCTCGAACCCTTCCACTCCTTTTCCACCCTCCACCAATCGACTCGCGTCCAGCTGCGCCCCCAGATAATATTTCACCTTGCCCCTATCGTCGTGCAAAGGCGCCAGCATTAACAAATTCACAAATGGCCTGCCATCCCTCCGATAATTAAGTAGCGTCTCGCTGATCTCCTGGCCTGCTGCGATCGCCTCCTTAAGCCTCAATATGCTCTCACGCTTCGTCCTCGGCCCTTGCAGGAACCGGCAGTTGTGGCCGATGACAGCGTCTTTATCGTAGCCGGTCAGGCGGTAAAATTCTTCCGAGGCGTAGATGATCGGGTTGTCTTCCTGGTTCGGATCAGTGATGGTGAAGACTTCGCTGAGACCACCGACGAGGCCGCGGGTGAGTGGGGTGGATTGGTAATTTGTGATCTCGGCTGTGAGGCAAGCTGTGGCTGTTCTGACGAGCGAGTAGGTGACCCACGCCGGGAGGGCGTTATTGACGAGGGTATTGAAAGCGGCACGGGAAGAGTGGAGGAAGGACGAGGAGAGCACCGCAGCTTCCTCTTCCACTGCTGAGCCTTTTTCTCCAATTCTATCCCTGGCTAAAGCAGCCGCGACTGCGTTTGCATACTGCACTGCCTTGACAACCTTCTGCGTCTCCACATATGTCACAATCATACGCGAGGCGTCGGGCTTGTACCTGTTCAGAAACGCCGCGAACCGCGCCAGATAGTGGGGGTCGCTCGTCATAACGCCCAAGTAACCCTCGGACAGAAGTAGATCGAACAGAACCTCCACATTAAGCTTGGAAGCCTTGGGCTTTGGGTATCGTGGTGCTCGGAGGTCGAAGTCTGCTGCTTCCGCAAAGTCTGAGGATGCTGAGCGTGGCCTTGTGCCTGACTTCATAGTTTCGTCCACAGCACTGAGGGAATTGGATTCTCCCCGTGCTGTGGCAGCCTCAGGGGACCACCGGTCTGGTTTACCTGAAGATACTTCAGGCCGCTGAGAATTATTGACTGCTCCGGTCTCCATCTTCTTAGCGTTCTGCTCAGCGGCTTGCGGTGAGGGCTTCGCACTTGGAGTAGATCCCGATCCAGATCCAGGGACACCGGTGGGCCCTTGCTCCCCACCTCCCCTTTCCTTCGTAGCACCTGGAGAAGGCTCTTTATACTGGACCTTCTTTTTCAGCCGCCCTGGAAGCGCTGCCGGTACTTGTCGTGCTTCAGGTTCCTTTCTCGGCGCTGTTTTGAAAGGTAATGGTTCTGCGGTCGGAAACCTCTTGCTCAGGTTTGCGCGACCTGATCGAAAGCGAAGGTTTTGTTTGATACGGTCAAAGTCCATGACGCTCACCTTCTTCACCCAATTAGGCAAGGCGGCTTAGAAAACGAAAAGACGGAATTGCATTCATCGCGGGAGAAGGTGTAATATAGAAAAGAGCAAGGACCAGCAGTGAACAGTTATGGACTTCCTTTCCATTGGACCTGCCTACGATTGATTCTGGTTCGCAAGATAATCGCGGAGACTTCAGGATGATATATGTAGATGATGCGAAAGTGTCAGAGTACGCTTCTTGTTAGCGGCATGATTGGCCTGTGCTAATCGGGTGCCTTGCACGTCATGACTCACTAGTATCAGCCAGCAGTAACCCACCCCTTACGGCGTACCCCATCTGGGTAGCTTGGGCGAGAAATCGACCAACTGATCACTGGGATGAGTAGATGGATACGGTACCGAAGTGGAGCACATGAGTCAACCCATAATCAAAAATGGTTTAATGTAAGATATGAACGGTGACGATGGCCTAACACGCCCCAAGAGGTCACATGACCCGGCTTGGCAACAGGGCTTGGCGTCCAGTGCGTCTTCGCAGGAGGTCAACTCACAGCGATGCCAGTAGGGCCATTTATATGCGCTTGGTCTGGGCTCAGATGCAGAATCATGTAATCTACGGGTACAAGAACTATGGTCTCAAGGTGCCTCTTATCCAATAAATTCGTGTTGCTTATCAAGCGTTTTCTTAAAGATATTGTTATAAGACGGCGGGATAATGTGTACTCTACAGCCCAGGGGTGGTCTTGGCTCGACAAAATTACTGCTAATCTACCATCGGCACGTGATGCATAACTTCTCCCCCCTCCCCTTTTCCCTAAGTTAGTAAGGTAGCACTCATCAGCTCGAAGGATATCACATCAGGAGCGTTCCTCTCCGTTTCTTTGTTCGCTTCCATCTTCTCCCACTTGAGACTCTATTAAGATCTGAGTCTCTCCTCCTAATCTCTCTGTAGGATGAGCAGCGGACCTAATCTGCGTCCTTGAAATGGCTTGAACGGGATACTCTCTCCTTGTTTTACCCTGTTCGAGCACATGTTCCATGTCGACAACCGACTTGAGTTGAACCTCCTGAATAGCCCACCCTCTTAATTTCCTGTGGTGGCCCGCTCCATCACGTCAAAGCCTTATCCTATCAATCTGACTCAAGACCAGCATTAACCATGCAATAAGTATCGGGGGAAATATTGTCAGACGCTCAAAATGGATCATAACAATCTCCTAGAAATCTCGTCGTTTTCAATCCGTCTACTTCTTCCGCCAGAATGCCCCTCTCTCCTCCACGCACGGCAAATATGCTCCAGACGCATACCAAAAGCACGTCCAGGCTGTAAAAGGGTATGCTCAAGGATAGGTTAGGCACAACCTTGCAGATGACCCAAAAGTTCGGGAGAAGACAACGCAACACTGAACAGATTTGGCCAAGAAGCAAGTGCATTAAGGTGACTAGTAATTCAGAAAACGACCCCAACTCTATCTGAATACTGATCTGCCAGGCTGTTCATCGCGTGCGAAGTGCGGGCTGGCGGCGGATGAGGAGGCTCGTGAGGAGAGGCCAGTTTGTCAATGGCACGGCTGGATTCGAAGGAGTGTGCGTTGACTGATCCAACGGCATTCAGGTGCAGGAACGAAGAGATGTGTCAAGCCCTAGGAATGCGGTTCTTGGTCTTCCGGGCACGGGCGCCAAAGCTAATTGAAAGGTTGAGGTTCATCTGACGCAACGGTGAGATAAGGACGTGGATGGAGTACTGTCAGGGTGGAAGAGCGTGTCATGCGTTGTATGCAATGATGGGAAAGATGGTTGAGAATAAGGACTACTGATCTTCGAGTACGATCGTATGACGTCTAGCAAGGGGTCGGTCTTTCTTCAAAGCCTTATATTTTGGCTAATGCAATCTCGGAGCTGACAAGCATCCAGACAAAGCGAGGTGGGGGATAAGAAAGACAATTAAACGTTATCAAGACTTATCGACTAGATGCCTTAATTTTGACCTTTGGCTCTTCTATACCTGCGCCAACTCTAGCGCTGTGAGACGATCTCCCGCCATTCATAAAGACTCCTGTTAGGCGAGGTATTGCTTGCAAGGCCGTCCGCGTCCTTCGTTCACATCCGTCTCGTCTATGTGGTCTCTCTCCCGTCTCTGGTATTCGTACACAACTGCAGCCGTAAGTGAGGGGAAGTGCCGACGCCGCACGCCCTCGAATGAAGTTTGCAGTGATAATGCAAGGCTGCCCATCAGGTATAATTTCACCTGAGTTGCCCTAGCTTCAGAAGTGCCTCCTCAGCACAAAGCGAATTCCGTCTTTCATTCGAAAAACACTTAAGGTGGGTTAATCCTCACTTGTTCCCTTGACCACTACGGCAGAGTGTGTGGTCGTTTGTCTGGCCGTGTAAGACCACTGCCATATCTTCACCCGCAACGACACTGGCTTCAGCTTGCAAAAGACAAGGCTGACGCATGTACTGTAGGCGCGCAATGGCCCCCGTTGAGGTCAAGGACGATTATTACGCCGTCCTCGAGATATCAAATATTGCCATTCTTGAGGATGTGACCAAGAGCTACCGACGACTGGCAAAAATCCGCCATCCTGACAAAACTCTTGGCAAGGATGACTCGACTGCTGCGTTCCAGCTTGTAAGTCCCGTCATCTTTCACATTCGTCGCTTCAGGCGAAGGCAGCGACTGACTCGTGTTAATTGAGCTCCAAAACGCTTATGACACGATAAGGGACCCTGACAAACGACGAGCGTACGATATCAGATGGATGGGCATCAGAGATCATCTACAGGCACAGCGAGAATCAGATAAGTGCCAAGCCGAAGCAGCAGAGACAGCAAGGAAGAGGGCAACTGAAGGGAGGGCGAAAAAGCAGAAAGAAGATGATGCACGACAGGAACGTCTTCGGTCTTTGGAAATGTTCAAGTCTAGATATGACAGTGACATCTTCGAACTTAATCGAGTGGTAAGAAAGCTTACAGCAGACTTCAAGCGTCTTCAGGACCAGGATGATGAGGATTTAAGAAAAGAGAGGAAGCGAAATAGCTGGTGGACGTACCTGTCTTCGCCAATCTATGGAAAAGTGAACGAAACAGACGAGCAGAAGCAGAAGCGAGAAACCGAACGTCTCCATAGACTTGCCAGTAAGAGCATCAAACGAAGTGAGTTGCAGGGAAAGGAGGCCAAACTCCAGACCCTCCAAGATGCGCTGCAAAACGTGAACAGCAAGATTGCCGCCGAGAAGAAAAAGGCAGAAGATGAGGCGTTGGCACAAGCTAGGGAAAGAAGACGGAAGATGGATCAAGAAGCAAGGGAGCAAGCGCAACGAGAGATGCGCGAGAGAACGGCCAAAGCCCAGAAGGAGCAGGCTGAACGTACAGCGAAAGCAGCCCGCGACGCTCAAGCGGCACGAGCGGCACAAGAGGCACAAGAGCGTGTGTGGAAGGCAGCAGCAGAGGAGAGACGCAGTATGGAAGCAGAAAAGCGAGCAGAAGCCATGCGAGCAGCAGCAGAGGCAATTCGAACGGGAAGACAGACTCGGGAAGGTTGGTCCAAACCGGCACCGCCCTCGCACAGCTCTTCTGGCGCCACTGGTTCCACCAAGAGTACTTGCCGGCATGACAGGTTCTGGCCGAAGGTAGAGGGGATGCATCGCTGCAGCAGCTGCCACGATATTCAGCGACGCTTTGCATTTCAGTGTCCTGGCTGCAGGATGATAGCTTGTGCGAGCTGCCGGCAAGCATTGAGAGGCGAGCAGCGAAAGAGTCGGGGTGCTGGCCGGCGATATGCTTTTGACACCGAGGATACTTACGACAATGATTTTCCCTAGACTTACGATCATGATTGATAAACAGGATGTTTGAAAGGATGCCCTTAATGGTCCGCGGAGAAGAGTGACAATCAAAGAAATAGAAGTGAACCCACCGCCAAGCTCTGATCTTGCTCGCCGGTTACAGTTCTCCTCTCAATGATCGACACGAGTACATCTTAGAGGTTTGTTGCAAAATAACCTTGATCTTCTCTTGGGACCATATCAAAATCTTCAACTCCGCTGCCGCCAATGTCTTCATATAAATCTTTGATTTAACGTACAACAATGTGATGGAGGAGTGGCATAAACCTTATCATTTGACTCCGTAAGAGATGGCATATGCAATTTAACCGCACTGCGTCGCGGATTCCGTCCATCTCTGCATTCAGATTTGTGCAGAAGGCGTGAGCGCAGGATCAGTGTTGGTGGTTGACAGGCTGAGTGCCGAACACCCTCCACAACGTCTCTCTCGAGCTGCTGCCTGGTGGTTTCTCCTGAGAAGGCGTCGCTCACGGCAGCTTATTGGTCAGAGCCAGAAATCATCTCGGTACCCGTCGCATCTTCAGATTGAATATAAACAATGTAATATTGGATAGGCTTCCCTATACTGCCATCAGCTTTTGCACTGTTAGACCCATATTATTGAAAGCTTTCCATCTTAGACGGCCTCTGAGGAGAATCCTCCTTGAATGGTGAAAGGTCGCCCTGTCACGGCATGGGTTGGATTTACTGATGTTTTGCAGAAAATGGGCGAGCAAAACTGTCATCATGACCAGCAGTGCACTCATCTCTTCTAGCCCATTGATGGGTCTAGCACGTGATATTGCTTGGCACAAGGGCTTGGCATAAGAGGTCCTGTACACATCGATCAATCACCTTTCATATTTTACAGCAGGAGCGCTATTCTCTGTAAGAAAATGTTCTCAAGTCAGTGACAGAAGGGATAGCATCGTCGTACGTTAAACCAAAGATTTTTGTGAGGATACTGACTGCAGCGGGGTTGAAAATTTTGATGTGGCCCTATGGCCTTAATGGTCCGCCGTATATATTCAGATCTGCTTTGCAACACCTCAGAATATATTTGCCGTCGAGCACGACAACTTCTCTACAACTTCAAATGCTTTGTCTCGTCCAATTAAATCGTCAAAAATATGGTTTGTACTCGGCAATGTTGTGCATATACTATTCTGTCTTTTTGTGCTTACGATAAACATTGCAAATTTGCAGACCACCCCAACAGAACTCGTGGCAACCAAGAATAGACTGGAAGTTGGTTCACTACAAGACGTGGTCCATGAGAAGATCACCGGTCATAATAGCCAGACTGCGAAATCTCGATGAACCATTGGCTTCTGCAAAGTTCTTGAGCAAGAAAGTAACTGATACTGCAGGATATGAGACAGCGGGAATGATTGGTACCGAAGGTAAGCATGACATAACACCACTCACAGGGCGCGAGGGCGAGGGAGATGTCGAGAGCGTGGGAGACAAGAAGCAATTGGTCGAGCGCCTTCTTCCTGTTTGTTGATGGAAGTGTCCTAGAACGTTTGCAAGGGGCAGGTGTAGCCAGCTTTTTGTATAAGCAGATTCAGGCAGAACACCCAGGTCCAACTCGTAGCAAGAATCAACTTCAAGAGAATCCTGGGTACGCGAATGAAGAATAGGTAGCCAAAGAGCCAGAAGCAGCGGGAATGGAACTGTTGCTTTCGGACGCGCTAAACGTAATTCGGTAAGTTATCAACCCGCGGATAGCCCTGTTGTTCTACGTTCCGTGGTCGATTGTGAGAGCTAGCGTCCACTGACGCACGATATAGCACTCGTTTGTCTGTCCAGAGGTGAAGACTCGGCCCTGGACCGCTGGGCGTGCGGAGTGTGCTCGCAGAGAGTCTTATCCCGGATTCGTTGGAAGATTAGCAAAGCAGCTTGGGAAGCAGAAATAACAGCTCTGAAAGTTTATTTTGTACCATATAAGGCAGTTCATCCGTAGAGACCATCCCATTCCTCTTCTTCATCTTCCGGCTTAGCATTCTTCTTGATCTCCTCTAGATGCTTCTTTTTCCGGTCCCTCTCCCTCTCTGCCAGATCTACCCTATCCAAAGGACACGTCCCTCGTAATCTCAGCCACGGTCTCACACACTCCAGATCGAAGACATGACTTGGATGGCATGGAAGCCGTACGAGCAGCGGGTGTGGGTCGTCTGAGAATGGGTTCCCACATATGGGACAGTCATCATCTTTTCTGACCTTCTCGATGCTGACTCGCTCTAAGCCTGCAATGTATTCTTCATCCACGCCCTCGACTTCTCGTGGTGGTCTTTCTGCGGAGGTCATGAGGGATTCGATGAGGGAGTCTAGGAGTTCGGAGTCTGTGCCTCCACTGTCGCCGCGCATGACGCCAAAAGCTGCGGCAAGGTTGCGAAAGGCAGCGGAGACTTCGTTGGGGATTGGAACAGCGTGTTCGCGGGTGCGAGCAACGGATGGATCAGGGGAGATTTGGGAGAGGGTAGAGAAGAAGGTTGACAAGTCCGGGCGGCGGGGCCGTTCTGTGGGATTGGGGTTTGGGGGATCTGTCGCGTGCTCGCCTGATGGTACGTCAGTCAGGGAAGCTCCAACAGAACGGAATGAGAAGGTTCATGCGTACTCTCGTAGCTTGCCATGATCGTGCTTTTTCAGGGCGAACCCGCGGAAGGTGTACAAGTGACTGTCTCAAAGCAGTGAGAAGTGCTGTAGCTGAACACTGAGCAAGTCCAAGCAGGATATGCAGATGAGAGTGCCTCTGATATGAGGATCTCAAATGTTATGCTGTGGAAGGTTAGGCAGGAGAGAGATGGCGTACGCAGCACGTCGTAAGGTCTGGAATCACGGCGCTCAAGCGTCTAACGCAGATCGTTTGACCGACCTCACAGCTAAGAGGATTCAAATCGTCTGGGCAAGTCTTCGTCCCCAATCAAGAGCAACTCAATTGCGTGTGAGCTTTGTGGACATGGACGAGCCACGGAGTGTACTGGACGCTCCGCAGCGCCCAATGGAAAGAGCTTCTTCACCACCCAGAATGTTGCTTCCAGATTGAGTCAAGCGTGGACATCTTCCTTTCCAGACAAAGGTGGACGACACATCTAAGATACCACAGACAATGTCGCTTCCACCCAACAGATGACCCCTGAGATGTTGTGGTCTCAATGGAGGCGGATTGGGATGAAATCAGCCGCATTGTGGTGCCTCCCTCAGGGCCACATATGCTCCCAACGCCTGCATCTACAGTAGCATTTGATGACTCTCAGGAGCTTCTATGGATTGGTAACGATCATGTCAGTCCTGCGAGTCCTTTCCAATCCTCAAGCTCACAGATCTAGGGCAGAGTGGCTGCTTTCTATGGTCCAGAACTACAACGATATGTCTCTGTCAAGGCACATATTGGTGAAGGACCGGTCAGACAATTTCTATTTCATGACCGCGGTGTACTGTCAATTGCTGCTAGCAGTGTGCACATGATCTCTCGGAAGGGATTGACGCAATGGCATCTCTCTCATCCGAGCATGGTCGATCTGCGTTGCATGAGCTTCACGTCCAGTACAAGCCAGATTCTTGTGGCAGGATGTCAATCTGCCATGCTGGTCGTCGATATCGACAAAGGCCAAGTGATTTCTCAGCTGCCGTCGGAGGCGAGCTATACTATGCTGAAGAGGAGTCGTTACATCTGTGCAGCCACCGAAGGTGGTGCCATTAACGTGCTTGATACCACTGATTTCAAGATACTGAAATCATGGAAAGCACACGGGACAGGCATCAACGACATGGATGTCCGTGGTGACTTTCTCGTAACGTGTGGCTTCTCTATCCGCCATCTTGGAGCACCCATTGTGGACCCTTTGGCAAACGTTTACGATCTGAAGAGTCTCAGTTCTTTACCCCCTCTTCCTTTCCACGCGGGTGCTGCTTACGTGCGCCTGCATCCAAAGTTGCAAACGACAAGCTTTGTTGCTTCACAAACGGGACAAATGCAGGTAGTCGACTTGATGAACCCAAATTCCGTCAATCTCCGTCAAGCAAACGTACAATATATGTTGGGTATGGAACTTTCACCTTCCGGTGACGCTCTCGCTCTAATAGA
>JAABUK010003437.1_pt1 | contig 26750 bp, 6 predicted proteins | sample 5559141 | NCBI WGS metagenome assembly JAABUK01 (sample SAMN10711869, study PRJNA513367) | rock metagenome | isolation source: Antarctica rocks | place: Antarctica: Victoria Land, Pudding Butte nord | collected 2016-01-03
TAATTTATTTCGAAAGTAAATCAGACTTTCTCACTTCTTATATAAACTCATCTAATATTTATTACAGACGCTCTCAATCTTATTCTATAAGATCTCACGAATCTTCTTCAGATTATAATCATTTCTATTCGCCTACTTAATATTCTCGTCTAGCGTGCGAACCTCTTACGTGACACACGTCATCTCACAATTCTTCTAAACTTTCTCAGATAACATCTCCGATGTTAACAGCGTCTAATATAAATTAGAATTATTCTTTACTTTAGAAATATTCTTCTCTCTTCTTATTAAGATATTAATCTTTTTATTAATCGCTTTTAATTAATAAACAACTTTAAAATTAAATTGTGTTAAGAACTCTACTTATCTTATCTATTATCTTATTAACTTCTTTATTAATATAAAATACTTTAAAGTCTTATAATCTATAAGCACTTTAATAATATCTTCTTTAATACTTTACAGCTTAAACTCTCATTTCTTAAAGTATTAAATTATTGCCAATAATTTCTTATCATATATAATATAATTTCTCTTTATCGGGCTCATACTACTTAAGTAATAAGTAATAGAATATAATTTCTCATTCAATTCTTTTTATAAGAGAATTTCTTTAATAATGTGATCACTCGCATTATATTTCACGTAAATCTTCTTTCTTAAATTAAAATACTGAAGAACTGAATTAAATATTATCAGTCTCTTTAATCTCTTAAATATCTCAGTACAGAATTCATTCTATATTAATAAGATATTCTTTCTTAATAAATTATTTAATGATCTCGCGATTTAATCAAAATCCTTACAGAAATGTTGATAGTAGTTAATGAATCTAAGAAATTATTATACTACATATATATTCTCTGATTTAAATATCTCTCACTTCTAAATCATCTTAATTTGAACTAAATTTAATTGCATTTCATTTATACTTATTAACAGATTTAAGAATTTGATCTCTATAGCGTAAAAGTCACATTTCTTAATATTCACTTAAAGTTTTACTTTCTTCAGAATCTTCAACATCTTCTTAATATACTGTTTATATTCTTCTCGCGTGTTATTAAATATCAGAATATCATTCTGATACAGTATTACAAATCGTCTTAATATACTTAGAAACATATCGTTTATATATCTCTAATTAATTAAGAGCGTCAAGCTCAATTCAAAGAATATCATTAAATAGCAATAGTTTTCATATATTGTATTAAATATTATCAAATCATTATCTCTAATCGTGATTATTTTAATACAATAAAACGCTTAACAAATATTTATCTTCGTTAGAAACTTCGCGTTAGTAAGCTATTCTAATATCTTATCGATTCTAAATATTAGATATTCATTCTTCTTCGTAAGAATGTTCAGATCTCGATAATCTACATAGAATTAAAGCTCTTCATTCAACTTCCGAACTAATAAAATCGGGAATGCAAATAACGTATTACTTAATTCAATAAATCTCTTCTTAAGATTCTCTTTAATATATCTCTTAATCATGTTAAGCTTCACAGAATTTATTTATTAATAAAATTATCTTTTAAATAGTTCGGTGCTCTTCTGCAATTTTATCTAATAATTATATCAATCTTAATGCGAAGAAAGAGTATTCAAAATCTTTTTTAAAAAGATATCAGTATATTCTCAAAACTCAGATAGAATTATCTTTCATAAATTCTTCTTAACCTTCTCATTATTCTTCTTCTACTTCTCAATATTCTCGAAAGTGATTATAATAATCTCCGCTTTAGATTTCTTAGCTAACTCCTTAAAAGCTACTAAACTTATTATCTTAATATCTTTTAAATAAAAAAAGATTAAGCTTTTTAAACTCACACTATCTCCTCATTTTTAAGATCTTCAAGATTTCATTCTTTTTTTTATAGAAGACTTAATTAAGAACGAGATTAATCTTAAATTAATCTTCATCTCTTTACACTTTAAAATTTTAATAGAAGATTGTTCTATCTTTTATTCTAATCTATTTAAATCTGAGCATATATACTTAAAGTTATTCTTATATATTCAATTATAATCAGACATGTTCTTCTTTATTTAAGAATAATTAGAGTTATTCACATTTAACTTATTTCTATTTTTCAATATTTCGCTGTACCGCACGTATAATAAAATAGTTGGATTTCTACTATCGTGCTAATAATATTCTAACTCGAAACTTATATTATTTATGATAGAATTAAATATATAATTATATAATCTTATTCACTTCTTTTTTAAAATAATAAAATATACCGCCTAAGTTATATAAAAGATCTGAGATATCTGTTAATATTTCTTAATTATTATAAGCATATAAATCGCCTGCGTTATAATAGAGTACTTTCTTTCGATAAAATCTACTAATAAAATCTTCTTAACTAAATTTATCAGCCCGATTTGCAGTCTCTTATATAGATTCTTAGTCAGCTAATAGTTTATCATTATTATAAGTTAATAGTCAGTATTCATTAATATAAATATTATTAGCGAATCTATCTTTCCTTCGCTCATTATAATATTTATTAGAAATAAAGATTTTATTCAATCTCTAATTACTGTAGAGATGACCGCAGATAATATTCTTAATTAACGCTTTTATCTAGACTTCTTTACAGCTATTTCTGCGCTCGTAAGTTTATTTACAATATCTTTGTGATAAACTACTCTTTTTTCAATTTCTTTAAAATATTAGAGTCTTCTTTCTTAATAATTATTAAGCTTAAGCAGTTTCTAATCATATATTTTAATTATTGATATTTATAATATTTAAACTCTTCTCAATCGATTTTCGATATATAAATAGATGCTGTCTTCGCAAGCTAAGTTTCATCTTTTAACTTTTCAGCCGATCTTCTTTTTTGAAATTCTAAATCTGCTCGAATAGATTAGAAATCTTTCGCGTATTACTCTACTTTTTACAAATTTAATTTCAAGAATTACAAATTCTTCACAATCTTCTTAATAATAATATATCTCTTTAATATTATAATCAACTTCAAATTATGAAATATCTTTAATCTAATATCTCTAATCTAATTCTTCTTTAAGATATTCATCTCTATAATATATTAAAAGAATTCTTTAAGAAAACTAGATAAATTCTTATTTAACTAACGTAGATAGTAATAATTATCTCGCGCAGTATCTCTTTGAAAGAGATCTTCAAATCGATTTGATAATATCTATAATAGATTCTTAATTGTAATTGTCTAAGATATCTTTAAATATAACTTTAGTAGATTACTAGTCTCTTTCTTAATTCTCAATCTTATATAAATCACACGATCTATTTCTATAAAATATCAATCTTCATTTATAAGCAACTTCAGCTTTAATACTAATAATCATACCGCGAACTATTAAGAAGTTCTCATCTTAAAAGCATTTAGATCTAACAGCTTCTCGCTCTTATTATATTAATCACTCGCCTGTATATTAAAGACTGCTTCTAGCATTTCTCGAACACTCTCCACATTATTCTAATATAATAAAGAAGCTGCAGATATTATAAATCTCGCTAACAGATTCTTTATCAGCATCTTCTTATCTTTCAGTATTTTCATTAAAATCTAATCCTTCTAAATTAACTATTTCCGTTTAATTATCTAAATATCTCTTTCTTTTCATTAATAATTCTGTAACTTTTAAATTATTTAATAATTTTCTATTATCTTATTAATCTCTTTATTATAAGTCTTAATCATCTTATTATATAAATTATAGAATTTCTTAAATATGCGCAGTATATTATTCACGTTATTCTATATTCTCGTAATAAACTTTATTACTTTTTAATTCTTAACAAGCTATCTTAAAGTTATTATCTCTTAAATCATTTCTATTTTAACACTCTTTATTTATAAAGAAGATTGTTATCAATCTATATTTAAATCATTTTATAACGCAGAATCTTTCTCTAATCTTTCTTAATTAAATCGAGTTATATTGATATTAATTAGCTCAGAAATCAAATTTTAGATTCTACTTTTAATCATATCATTCTAAGTGCTCTTAAGATTCTTTTATTCGCGAATACTAATTATTAACTAATAAATCTCGAATTTATTAGCTCAATTCTTAGATTATCTTGCTTTTTTAAAGACATCTCTAATTTCTCTCTCTTTAAAGATAGATAATCGAACTTAATATATTAAATTTGTTTATAAAATCTATTTTATTATTAAAGAGTTTAAAGATAATTTAAAAGAGATTTAATAAGAGTAAGTTAATCTACTTGAAATTCAAATTAATTAAAGAATAACTATTTTATATTCATTTAAATAGTAAAGAGAGTAAACTTAAATATATTGTAATAGCTTAAACTAGATATATTTAATAGTCTATAAAAATAAATACTTAAATTGTAAAAACTAATCTAGCTTATAAAAAAGCTATAGAAATACTAGATGCGTACTGCGGCCGTTAATTCTAATACAGCTCCCGCGCTCTAAGACTTAATCGAAAGACATAACTCTAACGCGTTAAGCCCGCATATAAGCCTTAGACATTTCGCCGTATCGCACATATAATGAAATAGTTGGATTTCCATCATTCAGTTTATCATCATCTCTCGCGTATAACTATCCTTCATAGCTATAACAACTCATAATAATCAAGACTACAATCAATTTCCACACTAAATCACGGCAATATTATACTCAAATAAGAAAGATGTTATTTCAGTGATATAAGAGATAAACTATTTAATAAACTACTTAGATTTTTAATCTAAATAATATTAATTTTAATATAAAAAGTTAAAGTTAATAAAAAAGATTTTAAATAAAAAGATATTATATTTATTTTCTTACTTAATTTAGAAGCTAAAATTATATAAATACTTTATATATTAAGATGAGTTGTGTAATAAATAAATAATGAGGATAGAGTAATAATAATGAGATGTTAACTTAATATTAATAAAGATATTAATTAGTTCTATATAATAGAAATTAATTATAATAGCTCAAGCTAAATATATTTAATAATCTATAAAAATAAATACTTAAGTTGCAGAAACTAATCTAGCTTATAGAGAAGCTGTAGAAGTATTAAATGCGTATTACAGCCGCTAATCTTAATACAGCCTTCTAACTTTAAGACTTAATTAAGAGATGTAATTCTAACGCGTTAAACTCGCGTGTTAAGTCTTAGACATTTCATTATATCGCATGTATAATGAAATAATTAGATTTTTATAATTAAGTCTATAATCATCTCTCACGTATAATTATTCTTTATAGCTGTAATAACTCATGATATTATCCCCCAACTTATTAAGTTAATTATTCTTAATTAATAGTTAGTAATATTATTCTTTTATCTCTAATTATTAATCTTTTCATTATTAATTAAGCTCATCAATATTTCTTTCTCAAGTAATAACTTAGAAATATCATCTTTTTTCTCGTCTCTAACTCACTTTTTAAAGCTGTTCTCTAATCATTCAGATCTTAACTTATTAACATTTCTTAAGTAATAATTATTAAGAATCTTCTTCAAATTCTTAAGATTCTTAATTAAGTAGTAAATTAAATTCTTTAAATAACTCACTTATTATACTCTCATCTTAAGACGTCTTCTCACTCTCTTAATATTAATAATATCTTTCACTTCTTATTTCGCGTTTATCTCTATTTCTATAATAATAAAGAGAGATATGAAATATTCTTATTTAAATAAGAGATTCTTTAAGTCTCTAAATAATAATATAATATAGAAGACTGAATGAATCTTTATAAACATAAATAATTTAAGTTTATACACATCTCTCAGCTTCTTTAATATTTTATATAAATCGATTTATTTCGCATTTAACTTCTTATAAGATTTGATTATATAAATATTCTTTGTTAATAATTATATCTTCTTTTCTTTCTTAAATATTATTAATTAATAATGCTTATTAATCTACTTCTTCTATCTCTTTTAAGTCTGAGCTAAATAATTCTTTACTCAGCTTTATATTTCAGTTATTAACTCTATTAAACTTTAAGTCTTTTACAGCTTAATTTATTATCTGATTATTCTTAACTCTTCTATCACATTAAAGCTTATTTATAACTTATATTCTTTATTAATTATAAATAGAGATAGCTGAGTTGATTTGAACATTACTGCGTTAACCGCGAATTCTACACTTAATAATAATTCCGCTCAATTCTTTTAATTAAAGTTCACGTAATTACGCAAGTAACACTTCATTTCTATATTCGCGATCTCTATCTATCTATTTATTTATGAATAAAATGCTGTGAACAGCTTCACAATAATACTTAGAATCTCGCATAAATATAATTATATCATACTCGCAAATTATAAATCTCTATTCAATATAATTGTGTTAAATAGATTATAAATTCTTCACACATTCTTATATAATATTTTAACTATATTCTCCGCGATTATATTCTTATTAATAGTTATATAAATAATATAATGTTTTTTCTTAATTAATCAATTTATTATATTAAGAATCGTATTAAACTCTTCTAATTCTAATAATTCTGTTATAAAATTCATAAAGATATTCTTTTAAGAAGTCTTAGAAATAGAAAGAGATTATAACTTCTTTTTTAAGCGTTATCTCTTTATCTTTAATCTTTAATAAATGTAATAGTTTCTTAAATATCTCTTAACTACTTTTATTAAATTAAAGAATTAATATAATTTTTAAATTAATCACAGTATCTTTAATTCTTTTATGTGATTCATTTCTTAAATCTTATAAATTTATTAAATTACTTATATTCGCAGCTCTTCTAATTTTATAGAAATCGTTAATCTATCTTAAAAGTAGATTAGATCTTCTTACTTCTTATATAAACTTATCTAATATTTATTACAGACGCTCTTAATCTTATTCTATAAGATCTTACAAATCTTCTTCAGATTATAATCATTTCTATTTATCTGCTTAATATTCTTATCTAGTGTGTAAATCTCTTGCGTAACACACGTTATCTTATAATTCTTTAAAACTTCTTTCAATAATATCTTTAATATTAACAGCGTTTAATATAAATTAGAATTATTCTTTACTTTAGAAATATTCTTCTCTCTTCTTATTAAGACATCAGTCTTTCTATTAATCACTTCTGATTAATAAATAACTTTAAAGTTGAATTATATTAAGAACTCTACTTATCTCGTTTATTATCTTATTAACTTCTTTATTAATATGAAATACTTTAAAGTCTTATAATCTATAAGCACTTTAACAATATTTTCTTTAATACTTTACAGCTCCAATCTCTATTTCTTAAAACATTAAATTATTACTAACAATTTCTTATTATATATAATATAATTTCTCTTTATTGAGCTTATATTACTTAAATAATAAGTAATAAAATATAATTCCTCATTTAATTCTTTTTGTGAGAGAATTCCTTTAGTAATATAATCACTCGCATTATATTTCATGTAAATCTTCTTTCTCGAATTAAAATACTGAAGAACTGAATCAGATATTATCAGCTTCTTCAATCTCTCAAATATCTCAGTATAGAATTTATCTTATATTAACGAGATATCTTTTCTTAATAAATTATTTAATAATTTAGTAATTTGATTAAAATTCTTATAGAAACGTTAATAATAATTAATAAATCTAAGAAATTATTGTATTACTTATATATCTCTTAATTTAGACGTCTCTCATTTTTAAATCATTTTAATTTGAGTTGAATTTAATTGCATTTCATTTATACTTATTAACAGATCTAAGAATTTAATCTTTATAACATAAAAGTCATATTTCTTAATATTCACTTAAAGTTCTACTTTCTTTAAAATCTTTAATATCTTCTTAATATATTATTTATATTCTTCTTGCGTATTATTAAATATGAGAATATCATTTTAATATAATATCACGAATCATTCTAATATATTCAGAAATATATTATTTATATATCTCTAATTAATTAAGAGTGTTAAGCTTAATTTAAAAGACATCACTAAATAGCGATAATTTCTATACATTATACTGAATATCGTTAAACTATTATCTCTAATCATTATCATTCTAATATAATAAAACGCTTAATAAATATTCATCTTCGTTAGAAACTTCGCATTGGTAAGCTGTTTTAACATCTCATTAATTTTAAATATTGAATATTCATCTTTCTTTGTAAGAGTATTTAGATCTTAATAGTTCACGCAGAATCGAAGCTCTCTATTTAACTTCTGAATTAATAGAATCGAAAATGCGAATAACGCATTACTTGATTTAATGAATCTCTTCTTAAGATTCTTCTCGATATATCTCTTGATTATATTAAGTTCCGCGAGATTCATTTATTGATAAGACTGTCTTCTGAGTAGTTTAGCGTTATTCTACAGTTCTATTTAATAATTATATTAATCTTAATGCGGAGAAAGAGTATTCAATATCTTTTTTAAAAAGATATGAATATATTCTTGAAATTTAGAAGGAATTATCTCTCATAAATCCTTCTTAATCTTCTCATCATTCTTTCTCTACTTCTTAATATTCTTAAAAGTAATCATAATAATCTCCGCTTTAGATTTCTTAGCTAGCTTCTTAAAAGCTATTAGATTTACTATCTCAGTATTCTTTAAATTTAAAGAGATTGAGTTTTTATTTAAACTCACACTATCTCTTCATTTTTAAGATCTTCGAGACTTCATTCTTTTCTTTATAAGAGACTTAGCTAAGAACAAGATTAATCTTAAATCGATCTTTATCTTTTTACGCTTTAGAATTTTAATAGAAGATTGTTTTATCTTCTATTCTAATCTGTTTAAATCTGAGTATATATGCTTAGAGTTATTCTTATATAACTGATTATGATTAGATATATTCTTCTCTATTTAAGAATGATTAGAGTTGTTTATATTTAGCTCATTCTTATTTTTCGATATTTCGCTGTATTATATATACAATAAAATGATTAGATTTTCATTATTATACTAATAATATTCTGACTTAAAACTCACACTGTTTATGACTAGATTAGAGATATAACTATGCAATCTCATTCACTTCTTATCTAAAATAATAGAGTATACCGTCTGAATTATATAGAAGATTTAAGATGTCTATTAATATCTTATAATTATTATAAATATATAATTCATCTACATTATAATAAAATACTTTCTTTCAATAAAATCTATTAATAAAATCTTCTTAACTAAATTCATTAGATTAATTTACAGTCTTTTATATAAATTCTCAGCTAATTAATAGTTTATCACTATTATAAGTCGACAGTTAATATTTATTAATATAGATACTCTTAATAAATCTATCTTTCCTTTATTTATTAGAGTATTTATCAGAAATAAAGACTTTATTCAGTCTTTAATAGCTGCAGAAATAATAATTAATAACGTTCGTAATTAATATTTCTGCTTGAATTTATTCACAATTATTTCTGCGCTTGTAAATCTATTCACAACATCTTTATAATAAACTGCTCTTTTTCTGATTTTTAAGAAATATTAGAATCTTCTTTCTTAACAGTTATCAACTCTAAACAGTTCTTAATTATATATTCTAGCTATTAATATTTATAATATCGAAACTTTCTATAATCTATCTTAATTATATAGAATCGAAAAGATCTAATTAATTTAGTTATCTCAATTAGTTTATTAACTAACTTTCTCTTTCTAGATTCTAAATCTATTTAAGTCATTTTACAATCTTTTATAAATATCTCTATCTTTTAAATATTCACTTCGCAGAATTATAGATTCTTAATTATCTTCTTTAATAAAGAGTATTTATTTAAGATAATTGTTTATTTCAATTCATCATAAATTTTAAATCTTATATCTTGAATCTAATTCTTCTCTAAAATATTTGTCTGAGCAGCGTATCTTATAAATTTCTCAAGAAAAGTGGGCAGATTCTTATTTTATTAACGGAGCTGTTAATACTTATCTTTTATCGTCTGCTTTTGAAATAAATCGGCGAATTAATTTGTTAATATCTGTAGAAGAGAGATGATAATTATTATCTCGAAATCTTCTAAATATAATTTTAGAAGATTTTCAGTCTCGCTCTTAATTCTAGATCTTATATAGATCACTCAATCTATTTCTATAAGAAATTTATTCTTATTCATTCTCAGCTTTATTTTAATAAATAATAGTTATATCGCGAACTATTATAGAGTTTCGATCTTAAATATCTTTGAGTTAGAAAGCTTCTTACTCATTCTTTAATCTTGATCAGTTTCTTCTATTATAATTATCGAGACTTTTAATACTTATCGTAAATTCTTTACTATATTCTCTTAAGATTAAGATGTAATAAACATAATTAATCTCGTCAGTAATCTTTTTATTAACATCTTTTCATCTCTTAATCTCTTTCTAACTAATTAATTCTCTTAAATCAGTTGTTATTTATTAACTATTTATATATCTCTTTCTTTTTATTAATAACTCTATATATTTAGAATCATTTAATAATTTTCTAATATCTTATTAATCTCTTTATTATGAGTCTTAATCATCTTATTATATAAATCACAGAATTTCTTAAATATGCGCAGTATATAACTCACATTATTCTATATTCTTATAATAAACTTTATTACTTCTTAATTCTTAATAAGTTATTTTAAAGTTGTTATCTTTTAAATTATTTCTATTTCGACATTCTTTATTTATAGAGAAGATTGTTATCGATCTATATCTAAATCATTCTATAACGCAGAATCTTTCTCTAATCTTTCTTAATTAGATTGAGTTATATCGATATTAATTAACTCAGAAATCAAATTCTAGATTCTACTTTTAATCACACTATTCTAAGTGCTCTCAAGATTCTTCTATTCGCGAATACTAATTATCAGCTAATAGATTTTAAATCTACTTACTCATTTCTTAGATAATCTTACTTTTTTAAAGATATCTTTAATTTCTCTCTCTTTAAAGATAGATAACTAAACTTAATATATTAAGCTCGTTCACAAAATCTGTTTTATTATTGAAGAGTTTGAGAATAATTTAAAGAAGATTTAATAAAGATAAGTCAATCTACTCGAAATTTAAATTAGTTAAAGAGTGATTATTTTATATTCGTTTAAATAATAAAGAAAGTAAATTTAAATATATTATAACAGCTTAAGCTAAATATATTTAATAGTCTATAAAAATGAATATTTAAGTTACAGAAATTAATTTAACTTATAAAGAAGCTATAGAAGTATTAAATATATACTGCGGCTGTTAATCTTAATACAGCTCTCTAGCTCTAAGACTTAATTAAGAGGTGTAGCTCTAACGCGTTAAGCCCGCGTGTTAAGTCTCAGATATTTCGTCATACCGCACGTATAATTAGACTGCGTAACGATCCGGTCCCAACCCGAATGATTCGGTCCGATCTGATTCTTAGTCCGATTCAGTCTCAAATATAAAGAGATTAAAGACCGGCCGATCCGATTCTAAATAAGCTGAGATCGGATTAGATCAGATCAGATTAATTAAGAGCTTATCAAGAGAAAATAAGTTATTAAGAGCTTAGATAAATATTAAAAGCTTAAATATATCTTAGTATTATTCTATTCATAATTAATCTCTTTAGAATTTATTTATTTTAATCGTTATTTTAATTCTATATTTTCTAGATTATAATAAATATTAATTACTTTCTTCTACTTATCACATATATTAATCTAGAGTTTCTAGTATCAGTAATCTCTCTTAGTCTTATATATAAAGAACTAATAGATTATAATAATAATTATTAATTCTCATCAAACTTCTACTCATCTTCTTTCTCATTATTCTTATTAATAAAGCTTATTAAATCAGAATTTATCTTATTATCTTTTATTTTCTTCTTCTTTTTCTCTTCTTATAACTTAAATATTACTTAAACATATTAAAATTTCTCACATATATTAAAGCGATCATTATATATTAGCATTATTAATGCTTAAATAGTGCTAGATTAAAGATTATATTATTAATATAAGCAGATATCGCGAGTCTGATTAAAAAGTTGTTCAATTTTAATATTAGCAGCTAAAATTATCAAATAATCTCGCGCGATTAATACTAGAACAGATTATATTTATTCAGCTTATTTTTAATATTTAAAAATATTTTATAAATTAAGATTAAAGACTGTAAAGATTATTAATTAATTATTATATTAATTATTATATTAATACTTATTATATAAATCTATTAGATATTATAATATTTCTTCTTCTTTTAAAGAAGAAGCTACTTTGCATTTCTTTTTTAATAAGATTTTTAAATCTAACGCTTTTCGTTTTTAAGAATAAATTGAGCTTTATTAATAAGATAATAAAGTAGAGAATATTATAAAGACTATTATAAAAGAGCTGAAGAATAATTATAAAGAGAAAAGATCTGTTAATATAAACTGATGAGAATTTAATATATATAAGTATTTCTGAAAGATATCTTTTAAGATCTAATAATAAATCTTATATTAAAGAAAGTTGTTAATAATTATATTAATACTTATTCTAAGAATTATACTTATTTAGTTATCTGCGTTATTATATCGTCAGTTATCATTATTAAATATATCGAGTTTATACTTAGAAGCTAAGATAATAATTATCTTATAAATATTCTTAAGATTGTCTTTAATATCACTGTAATATTATTAAAGCTTCGACTTTTTATTATTTAATATTATTTATAATGCAATCTTTTAAAGTAATTGCTTTTGTTGTAACTTAAATATTTATTTATTAAGATGATTAAACAGTTTTTTATAAATCTAAAAGATTTCTTAAATTGTTAATTCATTATCTATACTTTTTATAATATTAGTAAATAGATAAAAAGAATATAATAATTTAATCAGATAATTGATATATTTTCATTTCTTAGAAGTAAGATCTTTTATTCTTTATATATTTAAAGTAAAGATCTTAATTAAATCTTTAAGATTTCGAGCTCATATAAGCATTTAATATATTGAATTCCATCTTATAATAATATCTTATATTAAATTAAGAGATTGTTAATAATCATTCTAAGTATTTACAAATCTCTCACGTTATTATGCACTTATATTAATGTAAATAGCAAGATCTTAAATCTATAAATAAGATTAAAATAAAAATTAATATAATTTAATAATTAGAATAATAAGTATCTTTTTTAAAGTCTATAATATATCATTCTACTTATAAGCATTAGAATATCTCTTATATTAAGTGAAATCATTATTTCACTTTATAATAATTTTGTTATTTTATAATTTGATTTTGATGTGTGTGATAATATCCTTTAAAGTTAGTTGAATAATATGTAAAAGATAAGATACTTGTGATAAAGTATTAAATTCTTCTCTCAAAATATTTAAAGCATTAATAAGATGCTTTATAAGCTTATTATTATTAGCTGCATTATTACTTATTATTATTAGAACTCGCTCTTTAACAATATTATATTACTTAAGAGTATTAAGTAATATTTAAGTCAAATTAGCTTTATTATATTTATTCTGAAGATGTTTAAAGTTAAAAAGAACTTTAATATATTTTTAATTAATATTAATAAAATATCTATTATAATATTAGCTGTAATACTAATTATTATTCTAATTATATAATCTTATTTAATAATAATTATAAAGATAAGCTTATTTAGACTTTACTAATAATTAAGTACTATTAATATTATTATGTCTGATGGAATTCGGCTGAGAATTAATTTATAAGCTTTCTTAGTTTATTATTTTAAAGAGTTTTGAAGTTAATAAGAAGTAAGTATTTTAGATGAGATAATTATGTAAGAGATTATACAAATTTATTTCTTAAGTTTAATATGCTCTATTAAATAAAATAATAGTTATAAAGCTACAATCATTTTAATAGTTTATTAATCAAATAATACTTAATCAAATTCTTAAATATTAGTTAATATTATCTTTTTTAATTTCTAAAAATAATAAGCTTTATTCTAATAATTATTATAATTATAAAGAAAATATCTCTTTTCTTCAAAGAAATATATTAATATTTTGCTTACTCGATCTCTTAACTTGTTTTTTATATTCTTCAATTTAAAGATATTGAGTAAGAGTAGAAGTTTCAATATTCTTAATATGAGAATATATTAGAATTGCTTCATATTTCTTATATTAAACTACTAGTAATTCATTGCTAAGTAATATATATAATTATAAATGCTCTTAAATAGAAGTCTTTAATTTAATAATATTAAATTAAATCTATAACTTAAAATACTCTTTTCATTAAAATATAGTAACTTATCACTAATCTCATTCTATTAAGTAAGCTTTATTAAAGAGAATATACTTATTTTTATAATACTTTAAATTATAAATTTAAAAAAAGATATAAGAAATAAATAAAGATTTAATATTAATTTCACTAATATTAAATTCTTAAGAAGTACTTAAAAATAAATTTTATAATATAAGTTGTATTAATAATTATAATAATCAGCTTAAAATTGTTATGAGTTACTACAGCTATAAAGAATAGTTATACGCGAGAGATGATAACAGACTAAGTAATGAAAATCCAACTATTTCATTATACGTGCGGTACGACGAAATATCTAAGACTTATATGCGAGCTTAGCGCGTTAAGATTACGCCTCCCGATTAAATCTTAGAACGCGAGAGCTATATTGAAATTAGCGATTATAATATATATTTAGTACTTCTACAGCTTCTTTATAAGTTAGATTAGTTTCTGCAACTTAAGTATTTGTTTTTATAGATTATTAAATATATCTAACTTAAGCTATTATAATATATTTAAGTTCACTTTCTTTGTTATTTAAATAAATATAAAACAGTCATTCTTTAATTAATTTAAATTTTAAATAGATTAACTTATCTTTATTAGATCTCTTTTAAATTACTCTCAGACTCTTCAATAATAAAATAGATTTTGTGAACGAGCTTAATATATTAAGTTTAATTATCTATCTTTAAAAAGAGAGAAATTAGAGATGTCTTTAAAAAAACAAGATAATCTAAGAATTGAGCTAGTAAATCTAAGATCTGCTAATTAATAATTAATATTCGCGAATAAAAGAATCTTAAGAGCACTTAAAATAATGTGATTAAAAGTAGAATTTAGAATTTGATTTCTGAGCTAATTAATATTAATATAACTTGATTTAATTAAGAAAGATTAAAGAAAGATTCTATGTTATAAAATAATCTAAATATAAATTAACAACAATCTTCTCTATAAATAGAGAGTGTTAAAATAGAAATAATTTAAGAGATGACGACTTTAAGACAGCTTACTAAGAATTAAGAAGTAATAAAGTTCATTGCGAGAATACAGAATAACGTAAGCAATATATTACGCACATTTAAGAAATTTTATAATTTATATAATAAGATGATTAAGACTTATAATGAAGAGATTAATAAGATAATAAAAAATTATTAAATAATTCAGAAGTTATAGAATTATTAACAAAAAGAAAGAGAAATCTAAATAGTTAAACGGAAACAGCTAATTTAGAAGAATCAGATTTTAATAGAAATATTGAAAGATAAAAAGATATTAATAAAGAATCTATTAATAAGATCTATAATATTTACAGCTTCTCTATTATATTAGAATAGTGCGAAGAGCGTTTAAGAAATGCTAGAAGCAGTCTTTAATATATAGATGAGTAATTAATATAATAAGAGTAAGAAGCTATCAAATTCAGATACTTTTAAGATAAGAACTTCTCAGTAATTCGCGACATAATTATTAATATTAAAGCTGAAGTTGCTTATAAATAAAGATCGATATTCTACGAAAATAAATTGTATGATTTATATAAGATTGAGAATTAAGAGAGAGACTAATAATCTACTAAAATTATATTTAAAGATATCTTAGATAATTACGATTAAGAGTCTATTACAGATATTATTAAATCAGTTTAAAGATTTCTTTTAAAGAGATACTGCGCGAGATAGTTATCACTATCTGCGTTAATTAAATAAGAATTTATTTAATTTTCTTGAAGAATTCTTTTAATATATTATAGAGGCGAATATCTCAGAGAAGAATTAGATTAGAGATATTAGATTAAAGATATCTGATAATTTGAAGTTGATTATAATATTAAAGAGATATATAATTATTAAGAAGATTATAAAGAATTTATAATTTCTGAAATTAAATTTGCGAAAAGTAGAGTAATATGCGAAAGATTCTCAATCTACTCGGTATTACGAAACCTTCCGGAACAGGAAGATTAATCGGGTCACGTGACTTGAGATTTGACACTAAGTCAGTGCTCATTTAGGCTCACGAGTGAGCAGTCATGAGTAATCAGTCAGTGCTCACTTAGGCTCACAAGTGAGTAATTGTAAGTAATTAGTTAATGCTTACTTAAACTCACGAGTGAGCAGTCGTAAATAACGATTTCTCTTAAGTATATAAATAAAGCTATATCTTATAGTTTATAGTTCTATTCTTCTTTTATAATCAATTTATATTATTAATTACACTCTATCTTTAACTCTTTTATATAAGAATAGTGATTTCTATTTATAATTCTCTAATATCTGAATCTTATTATAGCTAAACTTAATAGTTTCTAACACTTTAACTATTTATCATCAGATATCAGTCACTCTATTACAATAGATCTTATTAACGTGAATATATTACACTTTAGACGTGAATAATTTTAGAGAGATATTATTAATATAAATTATATCTTTCTTAAGATTAACACTTCTGATATATTCTATAAAGATAGAAAGAAACTTCGAATCTTCTTAACTTAAGTTGATATATATATTTAGTTTAATATTCAGAAGCTGAGAACAATCGAAGTCAGAATAACGTTCGCCGTTACTTATTTTAGAAATGAAGTTTTCGATTGATTTAAATTCTATCTAACAGATCACTTAAAAAAGTTGATTGAAGATAAGAAAGAGAAAATAAAAAGAATCTTCATCAGTTATTCTTACTTTAAGGAATGTATTAGATAGGTGTATGAAAAAGTAAACGAAGAACAAACTACTAAATAAGAAGTTCAGAAACTTTAATAAACAGACTCAGTAATAGAGTATATATTTAAATTTTAGCAGATCACGTTATAAATTAAGTGAGATAATACAGCGCTTATAATAAAGTATTATCTAGAACTGAAGAATTCGATTAAAGATGAGCTGACTTAAATCGAAAGATTAGATAAATTAAGAAGTTTAGTTGGTATGTTTATTAAGATAGATAATCGTTTATATAAAAGATAAATGAAGAAAGAGTAAAAATGATTTTAAACATTCATTCTTAGAAAGTATCGTAAGATAGAATATTAATTTAAATAAGTTCGATACTCTCGAGAAATGGATTTAAATATCATAAATCAAAGAAAGTTTGAAAGGAAACTTAATCAAGACAAACTCTCTCTAATCTAGCGAGAGAAGTGAATGAAAAAAAACTTATATCTTTATTATGAGAAATCTGAATATTAAGTTGATAATTATTTCAATAAATAATAGTTGCACGCGACTTCGAAAGAACCGGCGGAATAGAGAACAAACAAATTAAATAATATATAAGATGTCAGCTGCGCTAATATTAAAATATCGTTATTAGAAATAATCATTAAACCGTTTAAGAAGATTCGCGATTAAAAATCCACAGAATTATCTCACATCTACTTATCTTAAATTATTTATTATAATGATTAATACGTTATTTATAAATCAGATAAGAACGACTCTGAATAATATCTTAAGAAACTTAGATAGAAGAAAATGAAATAATTATTAAGCGTCATCTTTAAAATATCTCAGAAATAAGTATTAAGCAATTTTAAGTATAACGAGAATTATATGAAAATAATCACTAAATTCTGAGAATTAATATTGTATATAAATATAAATTGCGAGTTGAAATCGCAATATTAATATAAGATGTATACACCCGAGAAAACATTTTAAAGAATTAAGTCGAAACTATAATTATAAATATGCCGCACAGAGAATTGTTCGAATTAAAATTAGAGATAGATTCATTATTATTAAAATAACAATTTTCAAGAAGCAATTAATTTATATAAAATTGATATCTCTACTTATCTTAAAGAGATTTAAAGTGTAAGTATAACGCAAATTTAAGAATCTGAGAAATTCAAGATAGTAAGAGTGATTTATGATAAAGAATATCGCATCTCTTATGAGTTATACGCATATTTTTCGTGCGATAAATTAGAATGTTACTTTATAAAAGAAGAATATACTCATTTTAGAAACTATTAATTTAAAGAGTTAAAAAACGAGAAGATTCTTTATATTAAAGATCTAATAAAGAATTTCTTCTTAGATCTTAAAAATTAGTCGCTATTAATATTAATTATGTATGACATATGATCTTGCAGAAACACATTAAACAGTAAAAAGTCAAGATTATAATAGATTCTGAAATTATCGAAAACTATATCTCTTTAACGTACGTGACTTACTTCCGTCTGTTTACTCGAAAAAAGAATAAATCCTATCGCTTAATATTAATAAACAAAAGCTCTATTAAGTAAAATCAAAAATAAATCAAAATAAAGACTTATTCGCTCAATCTGTTTATACAATAATACATCGAAAAGATGATATTGAATATCATGAAAATTAAATATGATATGATTTTAAGTATTTTATAGCTAAAAGCTCACGATTTAATAATTAGCTAAAAATAGCGGACTTTTAATTTTTTTAACTGCGTCTGTAAGATAATTATAATTATAGTATTATTCACAAAGATAGTATAAGTGAAATCTAATAATAGATGCTTAATAGAAATAACAAGAAAACTTTTTAAATATTCATCTAAATATAACGAATTTAAATATTTATTTATTGAGGATAAAAGCGCGTCTGCGTTATATAAATATCAATTCTAAAATCATAAGATTTCGTTAAAACTTAATAAGAAACTTATATATAAATCTATTTATTCTCTTTTTAAGAAAGAACTTAAGATTTTATAAGAATATCTTAATAAGAATTAGAAAAAAAGAATTTATTCAATTCTCGACTTTATTTATAGAATATTCAGTCTTGTTCATCTCAAAATTAAATGAAGAAATGCGTCTATATATTAACTATCGATAACTAAATAATATAATGATAAAAAATCATTACGCATTATCTCTCATCTCTAAATTACATGATTATATTTGTGAAGCTAAGTGATTTATAACGCTCAACTTATGAAAAGTGTATAATTTAATGAGAATGAAAAAGAGAGAGAAATGAAAAACAGTATTTCAAACTTATTATAATTATTACGAGTATCTAATTATGCTCTTTAAGTTAATAAACATTTTAATCTTCTTTCAATCTCTAATAAATAATGTTCTTAAGAAATATCTAGATCAGTTCTGTATTATTTATCTCAATAATATTCTTATATATTCTGAAATTAAAGAATAATATATTAAATATGTTCGGAAGATGCTTCGTATTCTTTAGACGAAAAATCTACTAATAAAGATTGAGAAATGCGAGTTTCATAAGTAAAGTATTAAATTTCTTAGATTTATTTTAATAGTTATAAGAATTCAGATAAACGAATTTAAGATCACAGTTATACTTAAATGATCGCAACTTACATTAGTGAAGGAATTATAATTATTTCTCAGATTTGTCAACTTCTATCGAAGATTTATTACGAATTACTTAAAAATAATCATCTTATTAACATAAATAATTAGGAAGGAAATGTTCTTTATCTGAAAAATAAAAGTAGAGTCTTTGTTTCAGAAGCTAAAATAAAAATTTATAATAGCTTTTATTCTTATAATATTTAACTTTAAGAGATAGATTATGCTTAAAATAGATATATTAAACTATATTATTAATATGTATATAAGTTAATTAGATAACAAAGAACAATTAAGACTCATCATCTTTTATTTCAGAAAGATAATTTTAGCGGAACTTAATTACGAGATTTATGATAAGAAACTCTTAATTATAATCACCGCGTTTAATAAATGGCGAGTATACTTAAAAAGATTTAAGTATTTAATGAAAATTTACATAGATTATAAGAATCTGTTATACTTCACTACTACTAAGATGTTAAATAGACGTTAGATATAATAATCTGAGCTATTATTAGTATATAACTTTAAAATATTCTATTAAAAAGAAAATAATAATATTAAAGTTAATGCTTTAAGCTGCTAAGCAGATCACACTCGAGATATTAAATTCGCTTTACAATCAGTTTTACGTGAGAACTCAGATAGATTTATAATATATAATCACATTATAATCGCTTCAATATTTCAGATCTTTAATTAAGATTAGAAACGCCGAATTATTAAATTATATTTAAATAATTATTTATCTCGAGAGATTTAAAAGAATTTCGAAAAATACTCAGTCTTTCAATAATAGAATAGCGGGCTGATCTTGTATAAAGAACTGATATATATCATAAATTAAGTGAAAGAAATGATTCTCTAATAATATTATGAGAAGACCTCTTATAAACATTAAAGAATAGAAAAAACTCTGAAATATATTTTTAAATTCTACTATTTTTCTGAAATAAATAAAGCAGTTCGGCAGTAAATTATTAACTATAATATTTATTAAAAAACAAAGCACTTTTAATATAAATTATACGGGAAGATGTAGTTATTAAAGATATTAGAAGAAGCTTGAAAATTCATAATATTGAACTTCATTATTAAGTTACTCTTATTTAAAGATTCAATAATAAATATTAGCTATAATAATATTTTGATTATTATTAACAGACTAACGAAGTATACATACTTCATCAATTATTTGAAAGCATTTAATGCGGAGGATCTAATCTACATATTTTTGCGAACAATATTCATTAATCACGACATATTAGTGGAAATTCTTTTCAATCAAAACAAATTATTTACTTTTAAATTTTAAAAATCATTAATGAATCAGCTTAAAATTAAATATAAGCTATTAATTATCTATCACTCGCAGATAAATAAATAAATTGAAAGAATTAATCAGACATTAAAACAATATCTACAATATTACGTGAACTATTATTAAAATAATTAGATAGTACTTCTATTATTAACATAGTTCGCGTATAATAGTGCATCGATAGCGATCGAAGTATCATTATTTTACGCGAATTATGAATATGAATCTGTTTTATATAGATAATTAAGAGAAGTGAAACAACTTATATAAAAATCAGTTATTAATATATAACTATTAATTAGTTTATATCAAGAATTAATAAAAAATCTTAAGTTTATTAATTAAAGATTTAAGATCTACTATAACTTTAAGAGAATTGACGGATTAAATCTTAAAGAGAAGAATTTAGTATATCTATTTTATTAAAATATCAAAATTAAAAGATTTAGTGCAAAATTAAATTATATAAAACTCAATTTTTATTTAATTTAGAGAGTCTTAGACAAGTCAATTTATAGACTTAAACTCTTAAACATTATAAGAATTCATTCTGTATTTAATATTTCTCTTTTAAAATTTATATTAAAAAACGCTAAATAAACTTCGGTTTATTTAGATAATTAGAATCAGAAGTATAAAGTAAAACGAGTGCTGAATGATTAAGAGATTAAAGATAAAACTCACTATTTAATAAAATAATTAGAATATAATATATTAGAAAATATATGAAAATCGAAAACAAATCTCAATCCCGCGATTCTTAAGAATTATTACCGCCGGAATTTCTGACGTGAGAAGAATTAAAGAAAGCAGTCAGCTGCGTCTCGTCAAAAGTGACGCTCAATTCCGTACTGATTAATAACTCTCTCTCTTTCGAATATTTCTCTTTCCGATTAAGCTTATTTAAAGACTTAATCTCTCGAGATATTATAGTCTTTCACGTCTTTTTTAAAGACTTAATTCGTCTCTAAAGACTTACAGTCTTCGTGATCTTCTTTAAAGATCTTTTATAAGAAGCGCGAAGAGTTAGTTATAATTTCTTCTTCTCTCGATTCAGCTTATTAAAGTTGTCGTTAGAAAAGTTTTTGTTATAATAACGGCCGCGATAGATGTATTTAGAGTATTTAGAGAATTGCGCAGAAAAGATATATAGAATATCTGCGAGAGTATAATTAGAGTAGAGTATTTTAGTAGAAGAATTTAGTTTTAATACTCTTTTCATTAAAGTCTAATAATAATAAGAAGAAGACTTACCCACTCGATAAATAAGTATAGTAAGAAGAAAGAATGATGAAGAACTTCTTTTATAAAAGCTCTTAATTCTAACTCTTAATCTTTGAAATAAAGACTAATTAAGAGAGAAATAATATTATAAAATCTTTTAAAACAGAAAGATTAATCGGATTACGTGACTTAAAACTTAACACTAAGCTAATACTTATCCAGACTTATGAGTGAGCAGTTGTGAGCAATTAATCAGTACTTACTCAGACTCACAAGTGAGCAGTCGTGAGTAATCAATTAGTGCTCACTTAAACTCATAAGTAAGTAGTTATAAGTAATGATTTCTCTTAAGTATATAAATAATGCTACATCTCATAGTTTATAATTCTATTCTTCTTTTATAGTCAACTTATATTATTAATTACACTCTATCTTTAATTCTTCTATATAAGAATAGTGATTTCTATTCATAATCCCCTAATATTTGAATCTTATTATAGCTAGACTTAATAATTTTTAACACTTGAACAGATTCAGAATTTTGAAAGAGAAGATCGATCGAAAAGTTAGAAGATAAAACTTAGCTTACGAAGATAATGTTTATTTATACACTAAAAGTTAATTAGAGAGAGATTAAATGTTATAAATATTAATAATTAAAATATATAATTAGAAACTGCTTAAGCTTAACAGCTATTAAGAAAGAAGACTCCGATATTTCGAAGAAATTAGAAAAAGAGTAGTTTATCGCAAAGACGTTATAAATAAATCTGCGAGCACAGAAATAGTTGTGAAGAAGCTTAAATAGAAGTATTAATTAAGAATGTCATCTGCGATCATCTCTACAGTAGTTAGAGATTGAATGAAATCTTTATTTCTAATAAATATTGTAATAAGCGAAGAAAAGATAGATTCGCTGATAATATCTATATTAATAAATATTGACTGTTAACTTATAATAATGATAAACTATTAGCTAATTAAGAATTTATATAAGAGACTATAAATCGAGCTAATAAATCTAATTAAGAAGATTTTATTAGTAGATTTTATCGAAAGAAAGCACTCTATTATAACGCAGACGATTTATATATTCATAATAATTAAGAAATATTAATAAATATCTTAGATCTTTTATATAACTCAGATGACATATTCTATTATTCTAGAAAAGAAGTAAATAAGATTACATAATTATATATTCAATTCCATTACAGATAATATGAATTTCAAGTTAAAATATTATCAGCATAACAATAGAAATCCAACTATTTCATCATACATATGATATAACAAAATATCAAAAAATAAAAATAAGTTAAATATGAACAACTCTAATCATTCTCAAATAGAGAAGAATATATTTAATCATAATTAAGTATATAAGAACAACTCTAAATATATATGTTCAGATTTAAATAAATTAGAATAGAAGATAAAACGACTTTTTACTAGAGTTCTAAAGCGTGAAAAGATAAAGATTGATCTAAGATTAATCTCATTCTCAGCTAAGTCTTCTATAAAAAAAAGAATGAAATCTTAAAAATCTTAAAAATAAGAAGATAATATGAGTTTAAGAAGCTTAATCTCTTTTTATTTAAAGAATACTAAGATAATAAGTTTAATAGCTTTTAAGAAGCTAACTAAAAAATCTGAAGCGAAGATTATTATAATCATTCTTAAGAATATTAAGAAGTAGAAGAAGAATAATAAGAAGATTAAAAAGAATTTATAAAAGATAATTTCGTCTGAGTTTCAAGAATATACTTATATCTTTTTAAAAAAGACTTCAAACACTCTTTTTCCGCATTAAAATCGATATAATTATTAAATAAAACTGCAGAAGAACGCCGAACTATCTAAAAAACAGTTTTATCAACAAATAAATTCTATAAAGCTTAATATAATTAAAAGATATATTAAAGAGAATCTTAAGAAGAGATTCATTAAATTAAGTAATGCGTTATTTACATTCTTAATTCTATTGATTTAAAAGTCGAATGAAGAGCTCCGATTCTATATAGATTATCAAGATCTAAATGCTCTTACGAAGAAGAATGAATATCTAATATTCAGAATTAATAAGATATTAGAACAGCTTATTAACGCGAAGTTTCTAACGAAGATAAATATTCGTCAAGCGTTTTACTATATTAGAATGATTATAGTCAGAAACAGTAATTTAACAATATTCAGTATAATATATAAAAATTATCGCTATTTAATAATGCCCTTTAAATTAAGCTCGGCGCTCTCAATCAATCAGAGATATATAAATAATATGTTTCTGAGTGTGTTAAAATAGTTTATAATATTATATTAAAACGATATTCTAATATTTAATAACACGTGAGAAGAATATAAATAATATATTAAGAAGATATTAAAGATTTTAAAGAAAGCAGAACTTCAAGTAAATATTAAGAAATATGACTTTTATATTATAAAGATTAAATTCTTAGATTTATTAATAAGTATGAATGAAATGCAATTGAATTCAGCTCGAATTAAGATGATTCAGAAGTGAAAGATATTTAAATCAAAGAATATATATATAATACGACGATTTCTTAGATTTATTAACTATTATCGATATTTCTGCAAGAATTTTAATCAAATCACAAGATTATTAAATAATCTATTAAGAAAAAATATCTCATTAATATAAAATAAATTCTGTACTAAGATATTTAAGAGATTGAAGAGACTGATAATATTTAATTCAGTTCTTCAGTATTTTAATTCGAGAAAGAAGATTTACATGAAATGTAATATAAATAATCATATTATTAAAGGAATTCTCTTACAGAAAGAATTGAATAAGAAATTATATTCTATTGCTTATTACTTAAGCAGTATGAGCTCGATAGAGAGGAATTATATTATATATAACAAGAAATTATTGGCGATAATTTAATACTTTAAGAAATGAGAGTCTAAGCTGTAAAGTATTAAAGAAGATATTATTAAAATACTTATAAATTATAAGATTCTAAAGTATTTCATATTAATAAAGAAGTTAATAAGATAACAGACGAGATAAATAAGATTCTTAATATAATTCAATTTTAAAGTTATTTATTAATTAAAAGCGATTAATAAAAAGATTAATGTCTTAATAAGAAGAGAGAAGAATATTTCTAAAGCAAAGAATAATTCTAATTAATATTAAATATTATTAATATTAGAGATACTATCTAAGAAATTTTAGAAGAATTGTGAGATAACATATATTACGTAAGAGATTCGCACGTTAGATAAGAATATTAAGCAGGCGAACAGAAATGATTATAATCTAAAGAAAATTTATAAGATCTTATAGAATAAGATCGAGAGCGTCTGTAATAAATATTAGATGAGTTTGTATGAGAAGCAAGAAGATTTAATCTATTTTTAAGATAGACTAATAATTCTTAAAAAGCTAGAAGATCTGCGAATGCAAGTAATTTAATAGATTTATAAAAGTTGAGAGATCGAGCATATAAAAGAATTAAAGATACTGCGATTAATTTGAAAATTGTATTAATTCTCTGAGTTAATAAAAGTAGTTAAGTGATATCTGAGAAACTATTATATTTATTAGAGATTAAAGATAAGAAGATAATACTTAAAAGAAGAGTTATAATCTCTCCCGATTTCTAAGATGTCTTAAAAGAATATCTTTATAAATTTTGTGATAGAATTATTAAAATTAAAAGAATTTAATGCGATTCTTAATATAATAGATCGATTAATAAAAGAAATATATTATATTATCTATACGACTATTAATAAAAGTATAATCGCGGAGAATACAGCTAGAATATTGTATAAGAATGTGTGAAGAATTCACGATCTATTTAATATGATTATATCGAATAAAGATTCTTAATTTGCGAGCATAATATAATTATATTTATATAAGATTCTGAGTATTATCGCGAAGCTGTTCACAGTGTTTTATTTATAAATAGATAAATAAATAAAGATCGCGAATATAAAGATAAAGCATTATTTACGTAATTACGTGAACTTTAATCAGAAGAATTGAGCGGAGTTATTATTAAGTATAGAATTCGCGATTAATGCAGTAATATTCAAATCAACTCAATTATCTCTATTTATAATTAATAAAGAATATGAGCCCCGAATAAGTTTTAATATAATAAAGAAGTTAAAGATAATCAGATAATAAATTAAGCTGTAGAAAGCTCAAAATCTAATAAAGCTAATAATAAAAATATAAAACTAAATAAGAAAATATTTAACTTAAGCTTAGAAGAGATAGAAGAAGTAGGCTGATAAGCATTATTAATTAGTAATATTTGAAGAAGAAGAAAAGATCTAACTGTTAAGAAAGAATATTTAAATAATTAGATCTTATAAGAAGTTAAATGCGAAATAGATCAGTTTATATAAAGTATTAAAGAAGCTGAGAGATGCGTATAGACTTAAATTATCTGCGTTTATAAAGATTTATCTAATCTTTTATATCGCATTATTATTCAGAGATTTAAAGAATTTCTTATTTAAATAGAAATATTTTATATCTTTCTCTATTATTACAGAAATAGACATAAACGCGAAATAAAAAGTAGAGAATATTATTAATATTAAAAGAGTAAGTAAACGTCTTAAAATAAGAGTA
>JAABUK010003439.1_pt1 | contig 26741 bp, 20 predicted proteins | sample 5559141 | NCBI WGS metagenome assembly JAABUK01 (sample SAMN10711869, study PRJNA513367) | rock metagenome | isolation source: Antarctica rocks | place: Antarctica: Victoria Land, Pudding Butte nord | collected 2016-01-03
GTTATTTAAAGTCTAATATAATACCTAACTTAATCCTATTTTTAAAAATAGGTATACTTATTTATAATACTTTCATTAATAATAATAAGTATATTAATTATATATATATTAATTTCTTAAAAGAATTTATTATAATATTCTTATAAGTACTTTATAATAATATAATATAATAATTTCCTATTTATCTTTATCCTCTTAAGTAATATACTTATATAAGAAAGACCTAAGTAAATATCTTATTTATTAAAGATAAAGTATTAAATTTTATTAAGATATAATTATAAATTTTATTTTAAGAATATTTAAATACTATCTTATATAAATAGTAGTAATTTATATAATAACCTATACTTAAGGCTACCTTTTAGGCGTATATATAACGCACGTCAGAGGATAACATAATATACTTACCTAGTACATACAGACGAGTATAGTATTACTTAGCGGGCTAAGGTACTAAGTAGTACTATTGCTTAGGGGGCTTAACGACTAAGTATACTAAGTATTAACTACTACTTAGGGAGCTTAGTAGCTAAGTATATTAAGTATTACTCTTAGCATGAATCTTATATATCTATATAGGTAGCGATGTTTCTAGTAGATAGGAGCTTTGTACTTAACTTATATTATAATCCTAGATATCTCTTAAGTATTAAATATAATACTTTATATTAGATCTATTTAAATAAAGTCTACTTATCTATATCTTTAATACTCCTCTTTAAGAGAACTAATTATAGGTCTATCCTCCTTAGAGTAAATAGAACCGTAATATTTTAAGTACCCTTAAGATAAGTACCTTAGGAAGTAGAGACCCCCTCCTAAGTAATTAGGATTTACGACGCCTAAATATAGATAGTAAAGACGGACCTAAGGTTACTAAACCCGACTTATATTATAGTAAAAGAGAGAAGTTAGAAGACTAGCTTATATAGCTTTAGCTTTACTTCGCCTTTAATAGATTAGCTTTACTAGCTATTTAATAGCCCGCCTTCACTATTACTTATATAAGAGGATAAGTATAGAAATAGGTTTATCCTTCTCTTAAGAAGTACCTTAAAGATAAAGATAATAAGGATAACTAAATTATTAAGTAGTAGATAGAGAGTTTTATATAATTTCGCGTAAAAATTTAATGAGTTTTTAGTCCCTTAAATAAAAATAAGGTAGTAATATAAGTTATTTAATATCTATCTTAGAAGAAGTCTACTACTAAGTATTCCACGCAATTTCAGTAGTATATAATAAAAATGGATTAAGATAATAACGCTCTAATAGTAATATACTACCGCGGATTAAAGTTTAACGTTAAGGAAGAACTTATATAAATTAGAATATAAATCGAGGATCTTAATACTCTTATAATAAAGGTTATAAAGGTTAATAATAAGCTCTATAAATTAGTAATAGAGAAACGATATAATAGTAGGATATCTAGGATAGAATAGTTAGGAATATTTTCTAGTAATAGTTATAATAAGAAACGATTCTAACCCCGCGACCTATACGGGTATATACCTATGGAACTGGACTTTACTCAGAAATGAGATAAGGGAAAATTCAGGGGAAAGAAGTAGTAAAAGGAAAGGGGTAAGAAAGTAGTAACCTATTATAGTTATAATAAACCGGGCCACTTCACTAGAGACTATAAGACGAAGAATATAGTATTACGTCTATAGTTAAATATATTAAGAAGAGTTCTATATATAGAACCTCTTAATAATCTAGGGGAAAATAACTCCGATCTACCTCTAGAATAGATTAAGGTAGGGAAACCGGAGGAAGTTATAAAAAATAGATACTATTTCATTATTATTTAGAAAGTGCCTTATTTTATTAGGAATCTATTAAAGAGATAGATATCGCCTTAAGATGTTAATAAAAGAATTAAATAGTACCTTATCTAGGAGGGATATAAGGACTTAGAACTTAAAGAATTTCTATAATATATAATTAATAATATTTAGGATAATATAGAGTGATTACGATAATAGCTCTAAGATATCTAGGATAAAAAGATAGAATTAAAATCTTTAAATAATAGCGAGGTTCTGAAGTATAGCTTAAAATATAGATAAGGAAATTAAGAGAGCTTAAAAGAGGAAGTACCGCGTTATAAACTAGATATAAGGATTCTAAATAACTCTTAACCTTACGCTACTATATTATAAGGATTAAGTAAAGGAAAAGACTTTAAGAAAATATGAAATAATAAGCTTTATATTAAGGACTATTAATTTAACTTGATATACCTATAAGACGGCGTTATATACTAGATAGCCTATATAGATAAGTATTATAGATACTATTAGCCCGCTTAAAGAGAGATCGGCAGGGATATAATTAAGATAATATATAGGAATATATAATAAGAAAACTGCTATAATAATAGTTATAACTAGTATCTAATTAATAAACGTAGGAACCTATAATTCCTAGGATTATCTAGAGGATAATATAATAGTATTTAAGGTTAGCTAAAGTAATATCTAGATATAATAGATTATTATTTAATAGAATAGTATACTTATAAATATAATAAGTATAGGAAATATATACGCTAAAAGATATAAAGCGGTTTTCTTCCTAAATAAGAAAAAGAGTAATCTCTTATATTATAAGGAGATATAGGTAGATTAATATACTAATCCTAAAATAGTTCCTATATACCACTTAATATAATATATATATAAATATACTAGTATTAATTAATAGTTAGCGAACTATTATAATAATAGATTCTAGAGCGACTAGGAATTTTCTCTCTTAAGACTTAGTACGATTAGTAAGCCTACTAACTTGAAAAAAGAAAGACTAGTATAACTTATAAATAGCCGACGGGTTAATACTATTAATAAGAAGGATAGATAAGGAAATATACTTATTATATATAATAATTTAATACTATTATAAGGAGCTAACCTTTAATATTATTAAGATAGCTACTTATTATATTATTTTAAGAATATCTTAATTAAAGAAGTATAACCTAGTAATTAACTAGAAGAAAGGAGTACTTATATTTATAAATACTAGAGACGTCGCTAGTATATAACCTATACGCTGATAGTAGATAACAGTAGATAAGAAATAGAACTAAAGACTAGTTAAAGCCTATATTACTTTAATTTTAAATAAGGATAATCTTATATAAGGGTCTAACTTAGTATATATTAGTAAGGGTTAACAGGGTAAATAAGCTAGAGCTATTAAAAGAAAAGACGAACCTCCTAATATCCCTTTAAAATATTAGAAGTATATAATTCTATTTAAGGAAGAGTTAATAATAAAAGCGTTACCTAAATATTAACCTTAAGATTATAAGATTAAACTTAAACTAGGAAAGGCCCTAATATTTAGACTAATTTATATACTTTTAGAAAAGGAACTTAGTATACTTCAGGAGTATATTAATAAAAACCTTAAAAAGGGATTTATTTAAGAATCTAAATTATTAGTAGGATACCTAATCCTCTTCACGCTAAAGAAGGATAAAACGCTTAGGCTATATATTAATTATTAAAAGTTAAATAATATTACTATTAAGAACTAATATCCCTTACTAAATATTAATAAGCTATAGGATAGACTCTCTAGGATAAAGATATTTATAAAGCTTAACTTATAAGGAGCTTATAATCTAATTAAGATAAAAGAAGGTAAAGAATAAAAGACTATATTTAAGACTTATTATAGATATTATAAGTACCTAGTTATACTATTTAGACTTATTAATATACTAGTAACCTACTAAGTACTTATTAATAATATAGTTTAAGCTTAGCTAGATTATTTAGTAATAGCTTACCTTAATAATATATTAATTTATTCTAAGAATAAAGAAGAGTATATCGCGTATATATAAGACGTTCTTTTATACTTATTACAGGCGGGACTTCTCCTTAAACTAGAGAAGTACGAATTTCATAAGGAATTAATAGAATTCCTAGGATTTATAATAAATATTACGGGTATTTAAATAAGCCCTAAGAAAATTCAGGTAATATCAGAATAGCCTACGCTATATAATATTAAATTAATTTAGAGTTTCTTAGGATTTACTAACTTTAATTAACGATTTATTAAAGGATATTTAAAAAAGGTACTTCTACTTATAAATATTATAAAGAAAGAAACTAGGTTTTAATAAAGACTAGCTTAGAAGTAATTATTCAAGATGCTTAAGTAAGCTTATATAGATTTACTAGTACTTTATACCTTTCAGGCTAATGAACTAGTACGTATTAAAATAGATACCTCGGATTTTATAATTAATACTTATTTATATTAATAAAGGAATAATAGGTAGTATCCTATAACCTATTACTCCCGTAAGATATTAGGAGTAGAACAGAATTATAATATCTATAATAAGGAACTACTTATAATAATATATATACTTTAGAATTAAAGGGTATACGTAGAAAGTTATTTAGAACTTACTATTTTTATAAATTATAAGAACCTCCTTAACTTTATAATAATAAAGGAGTTAAACCGAAGATAGGTTTATTAGTTAAAATTATTAGGATAGTATAAGTTTAAGATATTATATACCCCTAGAAAGGATAATAGCTAAGTAGACGCCTTAAGTAGGCGAGCTAATTATATAGAATCTAAGGATATTACAGAGAAACTAATTCTTAAATAGGAAAAAGACGGATTATTAATACTAATATAGAGTTTAGTAGCTACTACGCGAGTTATAGTCTAGAATATATCTCTAATTTTAAGGGAAGGTTATATTAATAATAATCTAGCTATAACGCTATAAAATTAATAACTAGGATAAGAATTACTTTAATATAAAGGAAAGACGTACTTATCTAAGAAGTATATAAAAGAGGTAATTAGGGATTATTATAATAACCCTATAATTAGGTATCTAGGAGTATCTAAAATAATAGAACTCCTTTAGCGAATATACGCGATGCCACGAATATATACACACGTTAAGAAATACATTAAAGAATATCTTTATTATTAGTAGAATAAGTTTACACGCCACGCTAAGTATAGATAAATATAATTTACACCGGTTCCAGATATATTATAAAAGGATATTACGATAGACTTTATTATTAAATTACTAAAATTAAAGGATCTAGTTATAAAGGATATCTTTAACTTAATTATAATAATTATTAATAAGTTAATAAAGTACGCTATCATGATTCCTTATAAAGAAACCTATAAAGTAGATTAACTAGGATATATACTCCTTAATAAGCTAATAAGGGATTATAGTATACTTAAATCTATTATATTAGATAGAGATAGACTCTTTATATCTTATTACTAGAAGACTCTAATCGCTATAATTAGAATTAAATTATGAATATTAACCGCCTACTACCTAGAGACAGATAGTTAGACAGAACGAATTAATTAAATAATAGAAGCGTACCTAAAATACTATATTAATTATAAATAGAATAACTGGGTCTTATTACTTCTAATAGTATAGTTAGTATTTAATAATAAAAGATTAGATATTATATAGCTATCGCCATTCTTTATAAACTATAGATGATATGCGAACCTATTTCTAGAGCTACAAGAAGGCTTAAGGGCAGAAAAGGCGATAGTATTAGTATCTAATATAAAAAGACTGTATAGTAATATATAATAATAAATTAATAAGGTTAATATAAGGACTAAGACTAGAGTTAATAAGAAAAGAAAAATATATCCTTAATTAAAGAAGGGGGATAAGGTTTACCTTTATATAAAAAACCTAAAGAGTAAGAGACTAAGTAAGAAACTAGACTATATTAAAGTTAGACCATTTTTAATTAAATAACTAAAAGGGCCTATTAATTATAAATTATAATTACTACCTGATACTAAAGTACTTAAGGTATTTTATATCTCCTTATTAGAACTAGCTAACCCCTAAACGCCGCTCTAGGAAGACTAGAAGTTTAAGGCTAAGACCGAAGAATATAAAGTTAAAAAGATCCTAGAGTAAAGTAATTAGGAGTACCTTATTAAGTAGAAGAACTATAAAGAAACGGAAAATACCTAGGAACCTATTAAATACCTCTAGAACTACTAGATACTTCTATAATAGTTCTATTAGGTAAGAATCCTAAGGCGTTCTAATTAAACTTATCTTCTAAAATAAGTTATTTAGAACTAACGTTAAAGAGGAAGTCCTTTAAAGAAGGACTACTAGTAGTATTCTCTTCTATCTCTAGATTAATAATATTCCGGAGCTCGCCCTTAACTAGCTCCTACCTCTTCTTTTCTAACTAGTCTACCTCCGCTTGAAGGCGGGACTATTTTATAAGTACCTTATAAGCCTTAGCTAACTTTTAATTTTATTAATATTCAAGATGAAGCTATTATTCTATAGAGAACGGAGTTAAATTATATTAGTACCTTAAGCGAATATATTCCACGCACTTTATTAATTACGCTCCCACCCGATATTTCTCTAGATACTTCTAGTCTGTATAATACTTATATACCCGCATGCTTTTAAGTAGATAGTTAAGCTTATCGATTAGAGCTTTCTAGTAAATAGTAGATATTAATTTAAGGTAACGCTATATAGGTATTAAGTATAGAGTATAGAAGGTTTCTTAGGATAAGAAATCATAGGGAGGGGACCTAGTATAACGCACGTTAGAGTATAATATAATATACTTACCTAGTATATATAAATAAGTATAATATTACTTAGTAGGCTAAGGTACTAAGTAGTACTATTACTTAGGGGGCTTAGTGATTAAGTATACTAAGTATTAACTACTACTTAGGGAGCTTAGTAGCTAAGTATACTAAGTATTACTCTTGGCATGAATCTTATATATCTATATAGGTAGTGATATTTCTAATAGATAGGACCTTCGTACTTAACTTATATTATAATCCTAGATATCTCTTAAGTACTAAATATAATACTTTATACTAGACTTATTTAGATGAAGCCTACCTATCTATATCCTTGATACTCCTCTTCAAGAGAACTAATTATAGGTCTATCCTCCTCGGAGTAAGTGGAATCGTAATAGTATATATATATTAAATATTATAATATTATCGTGAATCTTCCTAATAAATAATAATATAATATCCTTAAAAAGGATAATAGTCTTTAAGGGGAAGTTATTATATAAGTATTACTAAATTTAATTCTTTTAAATAATAAAAAGAAATAGAGATATATTTAAAAACTTATAAATAATTATAATTTAATAATTAAGGTTATATTATATATTAATACTTATATTAAGATAGGGCTTTAAGATTTCCTAATTAGGATAGTTTTTAAGAGGTTTTCTAATATTATAAGGGGTATCTTTAGTAGTTAATAGCATTCAGGTAAAATTTTAGTGGTTCGGCCGCAGGGTGGCGAAGAAAGTCCGAAAGAAGCAGAATTAACGGAACAGGGGTAGCCGCGCGGAGGCCTGTTCAAATTTGACAGACTCGCACGATTTCAATGTCGACCACCCCGAAGATGATCGCCAATGGTCTCCATCCGCATACTAGTAGTCAACTGCGATACGTCGCACTGCCAGCCTTGCATGTCACCGCTTGGCAAGATGTACAGAGCAGGCCAATCTGAACACGGCCGAATAGCTAGCTTTCCGTCGTGACCCGCTGTCGTCACTGCTGAGCAATCGTCAATGGTCTTGGATCGTGAGAAGAATTCTAATTCTTGCACTCTATCTTATCAGCGACCTCTTTTGCAACAGTCGTGGAATTTGTCAAGAGGCCCCACTCTCAGAGGTGATCAGCCGAAGTGTGTGGCCAGCCATCGACTTCCCCCACTCCCAACCAACCAATCTCCTGACAACTCCGTACCAAGCTACCTCACACGCCGCTCTGAGCGCTCCCTGTCACACCAACGGAGTCGCACCCGCGGCATCCTCTCCAATGTGTGGAAAAAGCCTTCGCCTTTTCACGCTATTTCCCGCTCGCCCCATTCCCAATTCCCATGTCAGAACGGTATTTCTTGCCTGATGAACTCGCTGATCCTACCTCTGACCACGCCATCTTCCCCCCGCAAGCTGTGTAAAGCCGGAGTATTGTTCCTGGTACGCTTGCGCGATGGCATGTCGTACCAACCTACGTTCCTATGCTGCCAGCTACGCCCTTTCTACTCTGCCATATCTCCGGGCAGTCTCCCTTTATCTGTAAAGCTTATCGAAAGCCGCTGCCCCAGGCTTTTTTTCAATCTGAGAATAGATAATACAATGCAGCCGAGTTTTCAACTTGGTACATTTGAGCATCCGGCCAGCGTTGCCTCTCTTCAGTCTTCTTGCCAGTTCCTCCCATCTGCCTGCTCGATTGCCTAAAGGACATACACATACTTCAATCGAGGGAGACCTGGGATTCTCTACTTGAAGAGTACCTGGGGATATTCGACCATTCATTGAGCCTAAAGTTGACTCGTTTGCTGCGGTGAAGAGGCAATTCTGGGGAAACCTGCACGGCAGTGATATTCGGAAGAAGATTATGACGATGCCTGATATTCCCTGGCATCAAAAGCACACTCCACATGCCACCATCACAGCACCTGCTTTCGACCTAGCCTCTTCGTTATTCCCCCAGTCTGTCTTCAGCTATTCAGCAGCTTACGACTCTTTGGCTTTGGGTTACGACTTCGGGTTGGGGTCCGTGGGGAGTGATATTGAATATGGTTCCAACGTGTCTCCCCAGCAAGTGTTTGGGCAGCAGACTATGTACCCTGCAGTATTACAGCCCACTTTACATGATCTCGATGATGAAGCTAGTCCACCCATCAAGTTGGAAGTGGACAGCCAAGACTCGCAGATTGAAAGCTGTCATGACGGGGTCGGAGGAGAAATGCAGCATCCACTCGCTGCACGCTCAAACGTCGTGGGTACTGATGTCGACACTTTGATGAAAACCATCCAGACCAAGACTAGCAGGTCATCACACAGGATGCAGACGGCCCCACCAAAGTGCGTGAAGCGCAGAAGCGCAAGCAGCGACGTTGGTTCGTCATCCACAGAAAGTAGCATCCGAAACGGTTCTTCGGCAAGGAGAAGGTATCCTTGCAAGATACAGTCGTGTGCCAAAGTCTTCACACAGAAGACTCACCTTGAAATACATACGCGAGCACACACGGGCTACAAACCATATGTGAGGCCTCCAGAATGTTGATTCCCACTAAGCAGTCATGGCCCACTAACCTTTTCAAAGCTTTGCAGAGAGACATCGTGTGCAAAGCGCTTTTCCCAATTGGGGAATCTCAAGGTTGGCACCTTGGCTGGGTAAGCCGAAGTATGTGCTGACTTATAGCTAGACCCACGAACGTCGTCACACAGGGGAGCGTCCGTATTCGTGTGACAAATGTGGGAGGAGGTTCGCCCAGCGAGGCAACGTTCAAGCCCACAGAACCGTACACGAGCGCGTCAAGCCATACTGTTGTCGACTAGAAGGATGCACGAAGAGATTTACACAATTAGGCAATCTCAAGGTACAATGGAAAAAGGTATCAGCTTGTAAAGGTTGTTGCTGACAGTAAGACAAGTCTCATCAAAATAAGTTTCATACCGAGACCCTCCAAATGCTAGCCCTCAGATTTGAATCTATCGAAGACGGGGAGAGCATGTCCGAGGGTGACAAGGAGCTGTGGGAGTATTTCTCAATACTGTACAAGAACAGCAACAAGGGTATCAAAGGACGTGGCAAGGATCGGCGGATCAGAGGCATCGGAGGTGATGAACCGGGGGTCAAAGTCGAAAGTGAGGGAAGCATTATCAGCAGCGGTATCTCGTCATGACGGGTAGTATCTGTGAGAGTCTCTTATCAGAAGGCCGCTCGGCGTTTGACGCAGTGAGGTGAAAGCCCGGGCAAAGCCTGGACGAAAGTGGGAGGAGCAAGCCTGTGAATGTACTGACTTGTGCAGTAATCGCGGCTGCCTATGAGTGATAGCATTCATAACCTTGTCAGAGAATCCAGCACCATCACATCCACATACAATGATCATATTCGTATTAGTAGTGGTGCTTGAAATCTATGAGTGACAGAACGCTGAGGCGTAAGGACTGGTATTCGAAGTACTGTAAGCCAAACGAACCCTGACGCCGACCCTGAAACGGTTTCTGACTAATGCACACACCACCGGAAGAGTTGGTGGCCGTTGCTTCCGCCCCTGTCTCCGGCACGACGATGGGACGGAGGAAATCTATCGCTGGACCCTGAATCGAGGGGTCAGTTTGTGTTTTATTCTTCGATATTTATCTCATCTTTTCCTCCCTGCGATTCCCTCCTCTTTGACGACAGCCTTCTATGCTCAGTGCGCTCGAGAAGCTCACTCAGTACCACTACTCGAACTGATGTACCTGCCCTGCCGCTGGGATTGACCACCCTTACGAGAAGACCGTCGCCTGTTTTGGATCGCACTCAACCATGGACATTGTTCTCCAGATCTTCGATACCTTCCTCTTCGACCGCTTCTATACCGCCGTCTACCCTGCATCTTCCATGTTTTACACCGAAAATGCTGTCAAACAAGCTACCGCGACCTTCTCGAGCATGCGGGAGATGCCCACCATTGTCCACCCGACCACTCAATTCTTCCACCTTGCACCCTCCCAATACGCGTACATGAGCCAGTGGCCACGCGATAATATCTGGAGGCAGTTCCTTACACTGTATCTGATAACCTGGTATGCCACATGCCTTCCTGGACTACGTTCCTTTCCTTGGGAACTCTCTAATATTTTCCCAGGCTCTTCGGCTTGGTCCTTTATTTCATCTGCGCCTCGCTCTCCTATCTCTTCATCTTTGACCACGCCACCTTCACTCACCCTAAATACCTAAAGAACCAGGTATCGCTCGAGATTCGCCAAACCATGATCTCAATGCCCATAATGGCCCTCTTCACGGCCCCTTGTTTCCTCGCCGAAGTGCGCGGCTATGGCAAACTCTATGATGCCCCTTCGGATGCTCCCTTCTCTCTATACAACATCCTGCAGTTCCCGTTGTTTATCTTGTTCACCGATCTGTGCATCTACTGGATCCACAGGGGTTTGCACCATCCTAGAATTTACAAGACGCTGCACAAGCCCCATCACAAGTGGATCATGCCTACTCCATATGCCAGCCATGCCTTCCACCCATTGGATGGGTTTGCGCAGAGTGTACCATATCATGTGTTCCCATTCGTTTTTCCGCTTCAAAAATTCGCTTACGTTGCACTCTTCGCTTTCATCAACGTCTGGACGATCTTCATCCGTGAGGTTCCATATTCCTTTGAGCTTCGCTAGCTGCTAATGTTGTTAACGTAGATGACGGCGAGTACGTTGCTAATTCGTATATCGTCAATGGCGCCGCCTGCCATACGATGCATCATCTGTATTTCAATTACAACTATGGTCAATTCACAACTCTGTGGGACAGACTGGGTGGAAGCTACAGACAACCAAATGACGAGCTATTCAGCAGAGAGTCGAAGATGAGCAAAGCCGAATGGGAAAGGCAGACAAAAGAGATGGAGAAGTTACAAAAGGAGGTTGAGGGTGACGATGACAGAGATTACGGCGATGAAGCGAGAAGTCTGCAAAAGAAGGCTTTGTAAAATCCGTTCGGAGAGGCGCGGATATCATGAAGCTACGTGTGGTCAAACATAGAGTTCAGGACGATCTACGATTGGTCAAGCTGAAACGAATGCCTTGTAGGTAATGGGGGGAACGGCAGGTGCCTGCAGTGGACATGCAAAGCGAACATCCGGAGACTCACTGTCAAGGATTCGATTCGCGGTAGGGTGGAGAAGAGAGTTGCAAGGGTAAATAGGCGAGTGGTTTTCTGCTACTGGGAACGTTAACATACCTTATCTGCATATGATATCTGTCGATTGGCCTATCTGTCTACTCCCGATCTTTCGATCAATCCGTGCAATTTTGGTCCTGCATTCGAGTATTGAGCAAGAATTGTATCAGCAATATTTCGACATTTTTGTGCTTGTATACAAACGAATACAACGGAGCCCTCGCTCGGCCCCCGGTCTATCATACAGGTCCCGACGGATTTCTTCTCACGGAGCGTCCAGCCTTCGTTGCCAACCTCTGCCCTCTATACTCAGACATATCAACGTATCTCTCAGATGTGCTGTCACGAGATGTCGTCAAAGTCTCCCTCCCTTTCTGCCTCCATCAACTCGTTGCCAGTACTCCTGCCAACTTGCGCCACCGTCGCCACCCCACCGACATCCATACCCTCCATCGCCGATGCTTGCCTCTGGCCTTGCACTAGCAGCTCCAGGATCCAGGCCTCTTCGACGGCCATTCTCCGTCTAAAGACCCTTAACCATCTGGAACCCCAGCCCCTCAATGTCGCCTCATGCTGTTCATCTTGGTGAGTGCTCTCAGCCATAGCGTCCACGCTGCCACTGGCTACACCGACCAGAGCGTCTTCAATCACGGCGAACAGCTTGCCCATTTCCTCCCTCTCCTGCGCCAACGTCTCGTCCAGAATATTCACTTGATCTCTGGGCAGTGCCGGTTGGTTTCGCGCGACGACGATCTGGCGGACTCGGTTTGTGACTTTCGTGACTGTGCTGCTGACCATCTCGAAGACATGGCTCAATGCCAATCCTTCTCCCTTCCCAAGCTGGTCACCCAATGCCCACATGACTACACTCACCGGCGTCAGAATGGTATAATTGAGGAGCTTATCCACCACGTTGACGCCAACTCCAGGCTTTTCATGCCAGTATTCCATCACAGAAGTGATGATTTGCCGACGTGCAGCCTCACTCTGATGGCCGATTGACAATAGGCGGTCTTTGCAACGTTCAACTTGGGAGAGCACGTGGGAAAGGGATTTGCTGCCGAGGTAGCAGATGGCTGTGACGAAGGCATCGGTTGAGGGGACGAGTGCTTCCGTAACGCCACGGGAGGTAGCAGTCTCTTCAATGGTGCTAAGAGGAGCTTGAAGGTCGACATCGGGGGCTTTGGTGCGTAGGAGGCGGAGTATTTCTTTGGCGGGCTCCCAATAGGGTGTTTCTAGGCTGATCAGTATGTCAAAATCAAGATGGTAGCTGAGATGCTTACGATCGGAGTTGTACTTAAAATCGGGCGTGTCCTTCTCCTTAGCTTCGGAGATCAGAGGCTGATAGGGTTCTGGGAGAGTGCCTCGGATTCTTGCTGCAAAGCTGAGCCGTATCTCCTTCTCCAATGACCCCATCATGAAGGCTTTCTTAGGATGAATCATTGGGAGCTGTACGTCGTCCACCCTGGATGCCGGTTAGCGCTGGCTAATCGTAGTCATGCTGTTCTGTTACCATTCAGTCCATTTCCACGTGAACCCGAAGTTACTCAAGTGATGAGCAAACCAATCCTCGAACCGGTAGACCAATTCGAGATCCATTCCATCTACGTTTCTGTACAGCCAGCGGATCGCTCGCCCAAGACTAGGCGCAATAGCTGCTGGTGCAACTTTACATGCCTCAGTGAGGACCGCGTGATAGTAAACCAGCTTGTGCTCTGCAATAGGAAGTTGAAGCATCTGTGAGAACACTGCGTCGACTGCAACATCTTCGGGTTTCCACCTCGAGCGACCTTCGTCAACATTACGTAACTTATCAAACTGTGTAGCCCTCTTGACAAAAGTACCCGGGGCAAAGTAGCAATCCAGATCAATGAGGAATTTGGCGGTTGCGTTCCGATTGTAATCCAAGATGTTGATGGTATCAACAAGGGAGTCCCGGAGTATTGACGATGCTACATCAGATGTTGAGGGAACTGTCTCGATTTCCTGGTCAGCGTAGACAGAAAAGTATATCTCCGGGAGTTGTGGCCGTGCCCCTGATGTCACTGGAGAGGGTACGCTGATCTGAGGGACTGCATGCTTCGTTGGCACAGCAGAAGTGTCCTCTCCATCAAGCTCTTTCCCTTCCTCTTTTGCTATTTTCCAGGGTCGAGGAAAACAAGCCAACTTCCAGGCCTGCGCAGCTTCTCCCTGCAACTGTTTCTGTAGTAGGCTGATCACGCTTTGTGGTTCTTGCGCATCGCCTTCGTCATTGCCCGGATACGGGTTTACAAGAGTTTCAAGGGCGTGAGGTGCTGTTGCGATGATGTCTGTCTTCTCTAGTAGCGCTACAGCCAGCCCCTCGAAACCAGTCGCGGAAGAAGCCATGATATAAGGAATAGTGAGCAAGATGATCTTGACCAATTCTAGGCCCAGGGTCTGGAGCATTCATGATTAGCTTTATTGTCACCCCTCAGCCATTGTACTCACATCTTCCGAAGATGCGGTTTGCAAGTCCACAGCCCGTGAGAAAAATTCGTCCAATATCGGGAACACCCCATCTTCTTCCAGAATCCCCTGCAAGCACCCCAAGAGCCGGAGTACGAGCTTGACCTCGCGCCATGCGCCGGCTTCCAGATGTTCTTGTATCGCAACCACGGCTTTCGACAAGATCTGCTCGGTCGCATTTGGCTTTTGTGAATTAATTACAATGATAATGGCGGCGATATACGGGATCTTAAAAGGCTGCTCGTGGACTCTGTAGACACGATCAATTCAGACACGACAAGTGACCTCAGGGTGCACCAACAGCTGGATAGCTAGGCTCAAGAATTGGGTTTTGACCTCTTCATCTTCGTAATTGTCTACCACAAGTTTCGCGAGACTGCTAATCTCTTCCTCCGTTTTCCTCAGTGGCTGTGATGGCATTAGCTCGAAACTATCGCCTGTGTCTAGAATCGAACGTACAGATTCCGCAACACTCAGTAACTGCTTCCGCACCTTGAGGTGTAAGGGCTCCTCATACCGTCTGCGTTGTGGTCGTCGTTCATAGTCATCATCCTCTAACCCCAAGATTAGACTGACGTCGCGCTAGGCTTTTTCAAAGACCTTACCTCTATATCGCCGCTTGCGGTTGTTGTAGCCTCCACGATGACCACCGTTTCTTCTGTCATAATCAGCCATCAATGATCTCTGCGCTTTTTGGTGATAATGGGGGAAAGATGTTGGTGAATTGCGCAGATGCTTAGCGTGTTTGGGCACCCCTGCCGCTTGAAATTGATAGGGCTGAACCTGTTTGACACCGTGACATCTAACGGCTGAAGAATTGAAATTACCAGTGTAAAGCAAGCCTGCTTCACGTAATCCGGGTCATCAAACTTTTAGGCTTCTTTAAAGGATGTATGAGATGCTGGGTAGAGTGGATTTGTAGGACTATCATATATGCCGCAGCCCCTATTCTATCCACCCAATCGTATCGGGAAACATCCTACATCAGCCGATTGACAGCTCAAGTCTTCCGCTTGATACCTTTATGAAATGGCCCATCTGAACCCAGAAGATGTCTCACAGAGTTCATCATGGATGGTTTTTGTATAGACAACGTGGCTTGGGGCATTCTAGTGGCTACTTCATTGAGTTTCGTCGATGATCACTGTGCCCAAGGCTTATCAGTGAAGCGCGCTATGGATATTCGATCTTCAAACATGTTTTGCAAATCCGAGAAACGCCTCATGGTCATAAAGGAATAATGACAAAGAAGCGTGCATGACAGTCGACTCAATAACGCACGTCTCACTCAGCCTACGTTAAACCCCAGCTTTGCATGATACACAAGGAAAGTCCCTCGGTTGGACTTGGAGCACGGAAAAGCAGAAGAGTTGGAGAGTTGGGGTTGCTAGCGAAGATGAAAGGAGTAGTGTAAATGCGTCATCTAAGGTATAGGAGCATCTCACTCGAGGGTCCACTAATCTATCATCGCCCGGCGGAACTCATCTTTGCTGTTCGCGTCCCTTCTGTCCGCCTAATCATCCACCATAGTAGATTCCCTCCCAGTGCAAGAGTATTTCGACGTCCATGCATCCATACTTTTGCCAATGGGTGAAGACTCGGAAACTCCGAGGCTCTACCATTCTGGTGGGCCCATGCCATGCTTTTGGTCCACCCAACCTGCTTCAGTGATACCGTATGTCACTGATACGGCGAAAACATATGGGAACGACTGGATTTGGTCAACGCCACGCTAGGCGAGTGTTGACACGCTGTTACCGTAACTTCGTTACGCATGATTCGTAGCCGAGCATTCGTTTCACTCCAGGTGAGCCATCATCTCCTCCTGCGACATTGGGACGAAGTTGTCCAAATCGATACCGCGAGAGGCCAGCTCCTTACGCGCATGGGCAGGAACAAGCCGGGAATTCAGCTCAGGAGAGATTGACAGCTCTATTAGAATAAAATTAGCCATGCCACAATATCACTTAGCACGAGCCCTACCATGGCGGGAGAAGTCAAAGAGTTTTGGCATCTCTTTCGTAGCGCCGGCAGCATGACGAGAATCAGGAAAGCGGCAGTCCGGAGCCCGAAGCTCGTCAAAGAACGGGTGCACCATGGCATCGATGGCCGAGAGGCGCTTAGTCGGAGTGTATTCAAGAAGAGCCGAGATTAACTCGATTGCATCTTGTGTAGCTTTCCGAAAAACCTGGACACCTGTTATTATCCAGACACTGGAAGAACGAGGAAAAGCTCAGTAGGTCAGAGTACGTTGAAAAGATTGCCATTACTAACTTTGTGAAAGGGATGCGGTTTGATCTGAGGAAATTTGTGCTCCATGTAATTGGGATTCATGGTACGAATCTGCTCGCGAGTTGGCGTTCCGAGAACTTTGATGATCTCCACAAGCTGATCAATTCCAGATTCTCCAGGGAACAAGGGTTGTCCAAGCATTAGCTCTGCCATGACGCAACCCGTAGACCAGACATCTGTTGCAACTTTGTCAGCAACTAAGAATGAGGAGCAGCGTTATCTGAGCTTACCGATTTTGGTGGTGTAATTGGTTGCGCCAAAGATGAGCTCAGGGGCACGATAATAGCGAGAGCAGATATATGAGACGTTTGGCTCGTTCGCAACCAGAATCTTGGCGCTTCCGAAATCGCAGAGTTTAAGAACGCCAGTATTAGGATCAAGCAAAAGATTCTGCGGCTTGATATCGCGATGGCAGATGCCTTGAGAATGGATGTAGGCGAGGGAGCGGAAAAGCTGGTAAATGTAGATCTTGATCTCCAGGATTGGCATGGTGGTCTTCATCTTATTGAAGAAGCGCGACGCCCGGTATACGGTTTCGGGTACAAATTCGAGAACGAGGTTGAGGTAGACTTCCTCTTTCTGTAACTAGTATCAGCAAATTTCTCTATGTGTGGGAGTAACGTTACAATTCCAGAAAAAAAGCTTGCTTACTCGCTCTCCATTTGAGTAATAGAACGCTTTGAGCTCTACGACGTTTGGGTGACGGACGATACGCATGATCTGTAATTCACGATTCTACTCCCGTTAGCATTCCATAGTCTTTACCCGAACGCGTCCAACCTTACCTTGAAGCGCTTGTCTTGGAGAACGCGCTTGATGGCTGCATCTTCCCCATTGGGAGCCAGCTTGGTCTGGAAGACAACCCCAAATGAGCCGTTGCCTACGATCTTGCATTGTGTGTATTGCATCTCTCTCGTCTCGCCAGTCAAGCCATCTTGCACTTTCTCACGAATGACCTCTACAAAACGTCAGCAATCTTGCAGTATGAAGGTATACCTCGTCATTTTTACCTCCCATACGTAAGCTCGTGAAGCCTGCCGGACGATTTTGCGTAGACATCTTGATTGGGCAAAACGACGGTGCTCCTTTTGGTTACCGAGAGTATGGAGGACTCGAAGAATCGAGCCGATGAAGGGGCAGTAGAAGGGATGTAGATGAGTCCGTGTTGGGCGGACTCGACGAGGTAGAAGGTTCGAAGTCGTGAAGGTCGGGAGGAGAAAGAAGACAGAGGAAGTGAGAGGCGGTTGTGTAAGTCGCCAAGCAGATGAATCCAACCAGAATCCTTTCCGTTTGTTATTGATTTTTCGCTACGAGGTGCGATGTACAGTCGAGCGTGTGCCTATTGGAGGTTGTGGGAGTTCCCGGGCAATGCTGGCATCGATTGTGGTCGTGGGCAAATGGAGCAGGGTAGGGGGTGGGCAAGGAATGATTGTGTTTGCGATTGCTCGAAGAAACAAGACCACCCTCTTAAAACGCAGTTGGCTAGCTGTATGAAGATGTAATGGAAGACACGGTGTCAGGATTGAAGACGATGTTCCTTAGGTGTAGTGGGAGGAGCTCGAAGGGAAAGCGGAGTCGGTTGAAGCTTTTGGGAGAGTCGCCTGACACGCCGTGTGAATAGACTTCCCGCGGCTGTGTTATCCGTCCCTTCGGTACAGTAGACGTACTGATTCTATTAAAGGATAAAGTAAAGTAGATGGAGAAGCTGGAGGTGTGCCTCTATACAAGTCGGAGTGGGTGTGGTGCTGGGGAATGCGCGACAAAAGGTAGGTGGAGTCGGAAGATGTTGGAGGCTTGGTTGTCGCCGTAGGTATTAGACTTGTGCGACTTGATCACAGCCCGAGAGATTGGTTCAACCCAATTTTCCCACAAGTGATTTTAGCGATTCCTACAGGCAATAGCGTCCTGCTAAGAGAACAAGAGGGGTGATGCGGGCACGAGCGGCAAGCCACAATTGAGGCAGGGGGGGGTGCTAGGACGACAAGGCCTTGTGGAAGACGACAGAGGTCCAGGTCTGTCGGAAGTTGGTTGAAACGCTGCGTGCCTGGAATTTGGATGGATACAAGACCCGATCCCTTTTCTGTCAGGGGGAGGCTTTGGCAGAAATAGAACTACCGTCTACGGATGATAGATACGATGGCCAAAGGGAGGAAGCTTTGAGGGGAAGCTTGGCTGCTTGGGATTCTCTCTCGGTCGCTAGCGCTAGATCATCAGACGGTTGAAAGCTGGTCATGTGTCCTACTTACCAATTTTGGTGGGCCCTCCGTCTCCGTCAATCAGATGGGCCAGGCGCAGGAACCGCACAAGTTGATGGAGTGCGATCGCTGATGCGCACAACCAGGGGCTTTCTCGTCTTCTTCCAACCTTGCACATCAACATTACTACCTTCCTTTACCCAGCAACATGACGACAGCAGTGGAGCGCAGTCTATTCTAGTGCCACCTCAGGGCGAGCTACCTTTCGACCTTTCCAATCGCTGAAGATCAGCAGGGCTGCATAATCAACGAGCCAGCAGAAGAAGTCGTTCACGCGTCGGAAGCTACGACGATACACACATCGAAAGCAGCGCTGCACAGAGTGGAGACCATGGTCGGGCGTCTGCACCCTCGAACCTTCTCGACAGCCGTCTCTCCGGTGGAGGATGAAGTCTTGACGTTTACCAGTCACCTATCGAGCATTGGCCAATCACCCTCGTCATGGGACTAGTGAAAAGCGAGACAGGTACCTCGAAGCTTGGACTGGCTTCCCAGAATGTCGTGCATCTTGCGGGCGCTTCTTTAAATCTTGGCTGCAAAGTGTAAAGTCATCATTTGGGCAAGAGATGGCTGACTGTGGCGAACCGCCTCTTCTTTATGCCACATACCGTATTTCACATTTGTGAAGGAGGCGATGCTTTGTTGAGACATCACGGATGTTAGCATGGTGAAGTGAATATTCTCCGCACACAGATTCCAGCCCATTTGTGATCTTGCATGACAGGCTAAGTGCATGTATAGCTCCGCGAATGGCGTGGAAGCAGACTAATGTACGCTTCTCGACCCCTCATGGTCGACAGTAAGGGCATACACAGTAGAGCGATCATGACACCGCATGATAGCTGTGACAATAAAGACAGTGCATGCTGTGGGCATTGATCCCATCTGCTCATTCAATGTGACCCTTTCATACATTTGCTAGCTGCCACCTGAACGAGTACGCACTCCGTAGACCAGAAATACCACAGGACTCGATGTACGGCCAATTGGAAATACAGCCTCAATCAAACGAGCGTGGGAAAACACTCGGCGGGTATCCACACCCTCCTCCGACGTACAGGCCACGGCGGCTTCTATCCAAGACCCTGCCAGGGCAAGCTGCAACCTGCGACCACTTCCGAGACTACGAAAGTACAGATATCGATCCCTCTCTGCTCTGGGAATTTGGAATTCGCCCTGCGAGCCATAATGCGAGAGAATTTCGTGTTTCAGCTTCTGCTCTTAATTTACACGCGGGATGCAGCATCATTATTTAGACCATCTCATCGGAAACATGATCCAGTATTTTTGGAATGACGACTGATATCGGGTGGATGGAATCCTGTCGCGCTCACTCAACCAAGAACGATCAGGCATGTTTCTACGTATCCCGGCACGAAGAGAAGGCCATGCAACGCGAGTGGGCCTTCGGCAGTGGCTTGAAGGCTTCACTCGTTTTTGCGTTCTAACTGTTATATATGCACAAACAGGAGCTTGTTCGTCAATTCTTTTGTACATGATATGCGAGTCAGACTGCCAATCGCCAAACCGTTTATGCAGCAGGATCCCCAATGCTGCGTTTAAATCATACACCGCTCAATGATTAGTTAAGACAACGCTCGCGCGATACGAAGGATTAGCCGTCCGTACCGCCATCGGAGAAAAGTGTCTACCAAGACCGACGAAGGAGCTCGAGAGGAGTGATAGTCGAGATTTGGTGGAGAGGATGGCGACATCGATAACGGCGTTCGGTACGATGCATGGAGAGACGGTCGAAATATGCTAGAAAGGGACGGACGGAGGAGCTGCGTTTGCACCGGCCTGGGCCATGAGCTCTTCTGGAGCCACCTCAATCGAAACGGCCAATCCGATTTTGGCTTGTTGCTGGATCACACTGTATGTCAGCGATTTCTCACAACGTTGCTCCAGCTATCGCCGCATTACTGTATTTCTTCTTGTGGACATACCTTGAAGTGATCCATTTCTCCAGCAAAGGAAATATGCACAGGTGGTAGGACCCTCTTCTCTAGAAGGCAACTCAATTTGCCGGAGCTATCGAGCTGTGCCCTGAATGTTGAGGTTCTAAAGTCGTATTTGGCACCAACAGTCGTAGTCCCTTCTTTTCTTGAACCAGCACCCATCAATCCACCACCCACTCCTGGCGCGAATTGTAGATTGAGATCTACGCCCGCCTCCACCTTGTCCGTCAACCTCCGCCAATATGAGGTGTTGACTGCACCCTGAGCCTGGAGCATTTGAACGCTTGCGACCCAGTCGGAGCCCTTGTACTTTGCAACGTAAGATAACGCAGTCTCAGGCCCGGCATTCAACGCCTGTCGCTGCCACACTGTCTCCAGACCGACTGCAAGACTTGGTGTCAAAGACTGAAGATAGCTACCGACGTAGATGCCAGTCAAGCCGCCATCCAACGCTGACGGATTTATAGCTTTCAGAGATGCGTTGAAGTCTTCTCCATTGTACTCGTTGTCCAATTGGAGCATAGCTTGGCCCGGTCCAGGAGCTATTTGAGCGTTGAATTTTGTTACAAAAGCACTGCTCCATCTGTAATTCGCTCTTGCACTTAGCTGACCGTCGTTATCGATGTTGCCTTGCATGAAAATCTGGAAGCAGTGTTAGCTGATTCCGCTGCTCTCTGAACAAAGGCGCTACTTACTCCTTGTGTCCCGTAGATCGCTGAGAAAGCATATGGAGGGAGACCCTGCGAGCCCATAGCGAAGGCATGGTTATACTGAAACATTGGCGATACACTGAGTGGTCTGTTAAGATCCGCTCGCAGCCCAGTGAACATGAGGTTGGTGAGAAAGACATCTTTCTGGACTTCTCGGGCAACGTTTTCGACCGACCCCGGATTCGAAAGACCCAGTGCTTCCCGTCGTTCTGAGAAGGAGGCGTATGTGTCTCGAAGCGCTCGTACGACTGCATTGCTTCTTAGGTACGGAGGTAGGAATTCTGAAGTCTTGACATCTCCCATTGTTTGACAGGAGGCGACCGAGGGCCCGCACGCCGGAATGCGAAGGCTTCGATTGATAAAGGCTATCCTAAACTAGATAGGAGTTGTGAAAAAGAACTACGTGTCTTGAATACCGATGGTCATTAGTACATCGACGTGGGCGCTGCGACCTGAAGGACGTAGTGACCTCGTGCCAAATATTTTTGGCAGAGCCAGATAGGGCTGCAAGCTTACTAACCTCTTTAGTCCTTCCTTATCGATAAAGGTTCCAACGAAAGCATTCATCTAGCAGATTTGGTTTACGGATACAACAATTTGATCACAACTCAGAGTGAATGGGATAGACCTGAACTTTTGAGAAGTTGCCTCTAGTCATGGACACGCTATTGTGCGAACCTCGTCCCTTTACTCTACCGTGTTCTACAACTGATCTGCTCGTATCGTACAGAACCGCCGATGTCGCGGCCAAATCCTCTCGTATGAGACGAAAGTCTAGCACATACGTCGATGCAATTCATGACATGCCAGACAGAGGAGAGCTAGCGCCAGCCCAACTCTATTCTACTGAATCTGGTCGTCTGTTTCACTCAGGTTTGTACTTTCTGGGGCGGCCTTTGCAATATTCGGGCAGTACACTTGGAGACAGCATTGGTCTTCTGGGACGGGGCCCATTGCCCGCGTGATACCCCATCTTGATCATGTGGAAGCGTAGATAAGCAATGCTGACTCCGAAGGGTCTGGTAGGTCGTATAGTCATTGCAACCGTGGGCTTGCCAGCAAGAGGCAAGACACATCTCTCCGTCGCGCTAGCAAGATATCTTCGATGGCTGGGAGTCAAGACGCGCGTCTTCCACCTTGGGGACTATAGAAGGCAACACGTTGGAGATGGCAATGATGTTCCTAATGACTATTTTTTTGTCAACGCTACTCCTACCACAGTGCTCCTCCGCCAAAAGATCCTCAAGAAATGCCGCGACGACATTTCACAGTTTCTGAACCACGAGAACGGTCAGATTGCCATTTACGTGTGTTTTTCTCACTGTTCCCCTGTTCTTGTAATGCTTCAAGTCAGGCGAAAGTTCCAGGAGCAATTGCTCTTTCGATTTCCTTTCCTGTGGCAAAAGTCGCCTGACGACCTTGCTTCCTACCCATAAATGGCAGTGCTGACTACGAAACCACGTACAGGATGCAGTGAACCCCATTGCAGCGGGCCGAAGATCTTTAGCAAGGGAATTTGCAAAACATGATGTGGAGACTTTGTTTATTGAAAGTGCCTGTGATGACGAGAAGATCATAGAAGAGAACGTCCGCAGTGTCAAAATCTCTAGTCCAGATTATGTGAGACCATCTTTCGAAGTTTCAGATGCTGTTGATCCTTGACTTGCGTAATTGTAAGGGGGCCGTACCCTGAGTCACAAACACATGTTGCGCGTTCAGCATGCTATGTGTTGTATCATCTTGGCGGGTATACGCTGACTCCCAATGGTGCCAGGTTGGTTGGAGCCAGGAAGACGCCGTAAAGCACTACCTTACAAGAATGAGTGCAAAAATACCACATTTTGAGACCATGGAGGAGTCCGATCTCAACTACATAAAGATGATCAATGCTGGAGAGCGAATAACCGTTAACAATTGCTCTTTTGGCTATCTGAGTCATAGAATCGTCTTCTACCTGTTAAATTTGCATATCAAGTCCAGGCATACTTACTTTGCAAGGGCCGGAACTTCTAGGGAAGAAGACTCGTACAAGACGGATGCCTCCCTGTCTGAGCAAGGGGTCGAGTATGCAAAGAAGTTAGGAGACACCTTAATCCGTCATCGAGAGGGAGAGAGACAAGCCATAATTGACCGAGGTGGTCCTGACATTCCTTTGAAAAGGCTCACAGTGTGGACGTCAACCCGCCGTAAGTAGCATTTTCGACTCCATATTTTTCCTCTTTTGACGTAATGAGTCGTACATCGTGTCCTCTCATCCAATGATCGTGGATTATGTGCAAGTATTGACCAGAATTCGAACAGGGAGGACGGTTGAGACATCTCAGTACTTGTATGAACAAGGGTACAGAGTGCGCCAGAGGTCTCAAATGAGCCAACTCAACCCTGGAGTGTGTGAGAAGAAATCCGAGAAACGCATCAGATTGGAGTATCCGGAAGAGGTGGTCAAACACGAAGCGGACCCTTACCACCATAGATACCCTAGAGCGGAGGTATGTCTCCAAGTTTTGTATCTCATGTCCTGTCAAATTGCTTGTGGAACTTGGTGTTGCCGTGGAAAATTACCTCTGCGTTTCAGACGCATCGAGGACATGGCATGTTGAAACACGTGGCTGACCCCGACATAGTCATATCACGATCTCGCGGTCAGACTTGAGCCCATCATTTTGGAACTAGAAAGAGAACAGAATGATCTTTTGATTATTGCGCACGAAAGTGTGCTTCGGGTGTTGTATGGCTATCTTATGGCCTGTAATGCAACAGATATACCAGCTCTCTCGTTTCCGAGGAACGAGATCATTGAAATCATCCCGGCAAGCTACAACAATGAAGCTACAAGGATAACGATTCCTGGAATTGAGGACAATATAATTCCAGCCTCCCCAGAAGATATCAAGATTCCGGTCCCCCCAAGCGGTACCATAACACGTAAGATATGTTGTTTAATTGCTCCTCGAAGCCCCGGTTATTGTCCAAAATTCGAGGCATTCTGGGGAAAGAAATTGTCTATTCAGTCTTTTCTCAATCCTCCGATTGGTGGTCATTGTCGTAATGGCGAGACAACACGGAAGAATCACTGGGCCCTTCTCCATTTCTTCTTCCTTCTCAGGCATTTGCAATAATTGAAAGCGGTGTATCAATGAGCAAGTGCTGACTTCGAATTGTAATAGCAATGGGTCTCAGCACCCCAAAAACAGGAACGAGCTCGCCCCGGGTGGTAGATGGCTCGCCGCTCAATGGTGTGGGAACCCCTGCGGAACCTGGAGACGGGCAATATCTGCTGGTAGGAAGAGCGCTCCGAGATTAGTGCAAAGGTCATCCTTGCGTCGTGGTGAAGCCCAACAAATGTCTTCTAGGAGGCAAGTGGTCCTGCAATATCGAGCCAGCAAAATGCTGATCAAATCAAATTGTGTGCGCTGTCTGCTCGCGAAAGCATCCTCTCAACCCCCGTGGAGCGTAGAGACGAAGAGAACGTTGTCCTTCTCCTTTAATTCGTAACGACCCTCGCCTTCCAATTCCCAATCGGCATCGTTGATCAGTACGAGAATGCCCGGCCGTCTCCCAGATCATCAGCTCATAACATACACACAATAGACTTGGGAGTGGAGATTACTTACACTGTCCCGTCCATGACAAACATCTCTTTCCTAGTGTCCTTCATCACCTTCTCACACAAGTACCGTACAAGAAACCCGACATTTGCCTGCTGGCCGTGCTCATCCTTGGTCGGCAGAGATAGCTGAAGCTTTCGCTGGTTTGAAAAGAGTAATTCAAGTCCACCGCTACCAATAAGTTAAGAAGATGTAGATTGTGTAGGACGCTTTACTGACGTGAACTCTACAGACAGTGGAATCACTTCGACTTCCATAGACAAGGTGTCCATTGCAGCAAATAGTGTTCAAGCCTCGTCTGATGAAATTTTTCGCGGGATCTGAGTCAAGTATTACTGTAGACCTCTGAGGGACCACTAACGTTTACTTACTTTACTATGTGGATATCGTGTCTTAAAGTTAAGTAAAGTAAGTTGCCGTAGCTTGGTCACCAAGCGCGCGGTTAAGCAAGCGCCAAGGCTCAAGAAGGCAAGCTTCAAACAAAATGACTGCGCCAATGGCTGAATTTCAGGCTGATTACATTGCTGCTGGCGGTAATCGGCATCCATCTGCAGCAGATTGGGATGCCGAGAGTGGACTGCTTGCCTACGGCACAGATAGAAACATAGCCTTGTGGTCACCGTTGGTACTAGAATTGCCATGTTGAACAATATGGACTTGCTCACATCACTAATAGGACACTGGGAATCGTGGCGTGAAGGCATTGTTACGTGGTCACACAGATATCGTTAACGTCGTCAAGTTCTTTCCAACCACATCAGACCAGCCTAGGATCATCCTCAGCGGATCCGTTGATAACACGATCCGAGTATGGAGAGAACAGAGCGCGACCGCATTTGAGCTGACAGCAACTTGGGAGGGGCATAGCGGCTCCATCAATTGTATAACTGTTTTTAAAGGCGTAAACATCGTAGCTTCAGGATCTGCTGATGCAACCCTCAAGATCTGGCGAGTGAACTTTGCAGGAGGTAAGGCCGAGTTTGAGTCTGTACAGACCATACAAATCAAACCCCGTCTATTTCCCCTTGCATTGACGCTCCACAGCCTAGACGTGGCGGATGGTCTCTTGCTTGCCGTGGCAGGTACGAAGAGCATCGTGCAGGTCTACATTACTTCAGAGGATGGTGTATTCACCCATCAAGCAACTCTGGCTGGGCATGAAAGCTGGATACGATCTTTAGCCATCACAGTAGAAAAGAATTCCAGGGGAAGCGATCTGCTTCTGGCGTCCGCGAGCCAAGATAAGTACATCAGGTTGTGGCGCATCACCAAAAGCAATGGAGAGATCAACGAGAATACTGAGGACCGGATCTGTGCTCATGGAGTATCTCTTTCAAACAAAGCCCACAAGTTTGAAGTTGCTAAAAGCTCATATAATATCACCTTTGAGGCTCTACTGCTGGGTCATGAAGATTGGATATACAATATTTCGTGGCGCCTTGACAATGGGTGTCTTCAACTACTCTCAGCATCCGCAGACAGTTCGTTGGCAATCTGGCAATCAGAAGAAAGCTCTGGGGTCTGGGTTTGCACTACGCGGTTGGGTGAGATCAGTGCTCAGAAAGGATCTACAACAGCGACTGGAAGCACTGGGGGTTTCTGGATTGGCCTTTGGTCTCCGAATGGAGATACTCTGGTGAGCCTGGGAAGGAGCGGCAGTTGGAGACTGTGGAATTATCA
>JAABUK010003440.1_pt1 | contig 26734 bp, 22 predicted proteins | sample 5559141 | NCBI WGS metagenome assembly JAABUK01 (sample SAMN10711869, study PRJNA513367) | rock metagenome | isolation source: Antarctica rocks | place: Antarctica: Victoria Land, Pudding Butte nord | collected 2016-01-03
AGCTAATGAAGAGCCACTGGGCCGGTCTGTCGCAAAAAAATCATGCACGGCTCTCGGTGGTGCTGTGAGTGCAGCCTCTGGCGGTCCACTTTGACTTCGAGCTGCTGGTTGAGTGAACTGGGCGAGGTTCTGCAGAATGGAAGCCAGATGAGGATTTTGCGTTGCTCGATGCGGCTCCATGTCGACCGACAAGTGAATGTGCAGGGAGAATTCTCTCAACTGAACGAACAACAGGAAGGCTTTCACTACATCGGAGAAGGTCGAGCTTAGCGAGCATAGGGCAGCAGCAACGAGCGCGGAACACGTGCACTTGACGGTATTCTCAGCTCATTGCCTGTTGACTGCTCCCAGCGGCCTGTTGCATACACCGTCAACTTCTTGAGCGCCCCAGCACTTGGCCCAGCATCAAGTACCATCATCACAAGGCGGGAACGCAGGTTTCTGAAGCTGAGAAGAAAAGTCAGGCAGCGAGACGGAGGTCCGAAGGTCCCTGGCCTAGCCAAGACAAATGCCAAGGCTGGAACCTTTCGGTTCTCAAGAAAATTCGCGATCGTCATCTCCGTGAGCCTTGCACAGTTCTTACAGTTCTATTGAGCTGTCTGGCTCACAGCATCCACCTCCCCTCACCCTTGGAGGCATCCTCATCACAGCTTTCCCCTCACTTTCTATCTCCCATTTGTATATCATGCCTCGCTCCGCATCTGACGTCTACACCCGCTTCACCTCTACCTCCCCCCACGCATCCTCGAAACCGCCCTCGTCCTCTCGCTCCTCCACACCATTCGGCTCCTACCAACCACCCACATCTCGCCCATCCCCAAGCTCGTCAATATCCCCGGGCCCTCCCGATGAGACCCCTCAAGAAAAAGTCGCCCGTCTGCGCGCCGCTTCCCGCCTCGCAAAATCCCAAGCCTCCATGTCCCCTCTCGACCGCGCAATCGATGGGGGAAGAAGAGTAGCAGACACGACGCACAGGATCGTCGCCTACGGGCTGATAGGCTTCACAGGTACTACTTCAACCCCTTCGACGTCTTGTCAATTCTACTAACCACGAACACTGTCTAGGAATCGCGGCCCTGATATCCCTCTACGCAATGACCGATCTAATTCTCCACAACCGCCGCCAAAAGCGCGCATGGATCGACCGTGAGCTTCAGCGCCTGCATGACGCACGGCAGGCATTTCTACGTGGTGATGCAACCCCAGAGCAGTTACATCTGTTACAGCAGGAGAGGGCCGGCGACGAGTTGGTGGAGAAAGTCAAGCGGGACAAGCTGCTGAAGAAAAGGGAGAGTTGGTGGGGAAGAGGCAAAGCTGCGATAGGGCTTGGGCCGAAAGAGGGGCTGGAGGGCAAGGAGGAGGCAAGATATGGGAGGGTAAGCAGTAAAGCAGACGAGGTGGAGGTGTTGCCAGGAGAGAGGTTACTGGAAGAGGAACGTTGGGTTGGAGATAAAAATGAAGGAAAGAGCGTCACTGAGGCTGTACGGAATATGGTTGATGATCGGACGAGGACACGGGAAAAGGAAGTGGAACAGATTCCGGGCACCCACAGCGGTCCGTTAGATGTACTGGCCGGTAATATTTCAGGCGCCGTAAAAGCCAAAACGGCTGGAAGGACAAGCTGGCTGGATTGGGGCAAAGGGAGAGATCAGTCGTGATGGGGCATATGATGGCCCTCTGCGCTGTGGGAATGATTTTATGCTGCACGGCGCAGGGAAAGTATCGCATGTCTTTCACGCGGCTCAACTGCGTCCATCGTGAGATTGCTAATTCGATTGGCATGCCCATTCCCTATCAGCCGTGCTGCGTCCATGGCTGAAAGGAGTCCTCGGAATACGTCTGCCTTCCGAACTGGGAAAAGATATCATCAAAATCTGCGGTCGCTTTCATTCGCTGCCGAAAATTGGCTTCGGTCATTCGATCTATTAGCTAACACGAAAGCGCAGTCTAGCCAGCGCGTCATGTACTTTTGTCTACCGAGTATGTAAATTGTATCGCTGAGAGTATGCATTGCTTTTTGAGGCTGGGCTTTCAGCTCTGGCCATTCAATCCATTGGTCTTCTTCGCCTTGACCTCCCTCCTCACCCTTACCGCCTCGGCCAACTGCGTCAGAACGTCGACCGTTGTCTCCCAACCGATACAAGCATCGGTGATACTGACACCCCGCTTCAATCCCGCCGGGCCATCACTCGGAACCTTCTGGCTGCCTTCGTTGATGTTGCTTTCGATCATAACTGCCACGATTCCGTCCTCTCCCTGCCTCAGTTGTTCTCCAATCGTCTTCGCCACAAGGGGCTGATTCCTGTGATCTTTCTTCGAGTTTCCGTGCGAGCAATCAATCATCATGACCTGTTTCTGGCCCTTCTTGGCCAGAGCCTCTTTTGCCGCCTTTACGCTCTCTGCATCGTAGTTGGTACCTTTACTACCTCCTCGAAGAATCACAAAGCCATCATCGTTTCCATTTGTTTTGGTAATGGCTGCAAGACCCTGCTTTGTTACGCCCATGAAGTAGTGCTTGGCAGCTGCTGCTCCCACAGCGTCTATAGCGACGCTCAAGCTGCCGTCAGTGCCGTTCTTGAAGCCGATAGGAAAGGAGAGGCCGGATGCGAGTTCTCGGTGAAGTTGGGATTCTGTTGTCCGGGCACCGATGGCACCCAGGGAGATCAGGTCAGCGAGGAATTGGGGGGAGATTGTGTCCAGCATTTCGCTGGCGATTGGCATGCCGAGGCTGGTGAGGTCAGCATAGAGCTGTCGCGATATTCGGAGACCTTTGTTGATTTTGTAGGATTCGTCGATGTCAGGATCATTGATAAGACCTTTCCAGCCGACTGTTGTGCGGGGTTTTTCCAGATAGGCGCGCATTATTATACATAGGTCTGAGGAGAGTTCTTCGGCGAGCTTCTTGAGGTGGCCGGCATATTCGAGGGCTGTTGCCGGGTCGTGGATGGAGCATGGCCCAACCATAACAAGAAGTCGGTCATCCCGCTGATGAATGATTCCGATGCATTCTTTGCGTCCCCTGTTAACCGTCTGTATCGAGGACTCGTTCTATCAAGTATGAGCCACATCGGACGGTCGGTAGGCAAGGGGGAACTACCGCTGGGACTTCGGCTTGTAGAAGCGCAGGAGGAATTAGAGGGTCGTAGCCAAGCACTAAGAATGGTCAGCGATACGGACGGCCTTGTTTGATGTCCTTCGCACCCCTAGTATCTTCGCTAAACTCAGACCCAGTCGTTGCAGCTATGAGGGGCATGGTCGTGCTAGTCGGGCTGAATGTGGGGAGGTAAACTGGTCCAGAGTTTGAAGGCACTTTCTTTCTGTTGGACAGGAGTGGTCCAGGTAGACTGATTGAGGAGTCAATCTCCTGGAAAGATGCACTCAGTTGACTGGCATGGCCGTGGGGTTGTGAGTCAGACACCTTGCAGGGAACAATTTGGTTGTCAACATTTCTGCCACACCGCGGATCAGCTTCTGGTGCCAGTCCATTGCGGGCTAGGGCAAGGAGGTCATCCGGAGATTCGGTTTTTCCGGCAACCCACTAACCTCGTTTCAGCTTCCTCCCCTGGCAGGCTTGGCAGCAGCGATTGTGGACCCTGGCGGCCTCGAGACACCTCCAGTACCGCGACTCTCCACCACCCGCACTCCCTCCACCAACAATAGCTCCCACGAGGGCGCAACAGCAAGGCCCGCCCAACTGCGCTGCCCTTCCGCTATCACTCTAACATCTTCCTGACCAGCAGGCCGCAGCTTCCAACTTAGAGCGGTGCCTCATTCCGAGGAAGATTCTGGTCAGGCGCCCGCCCGTCTGTAGGCCTGAATCTGCTCGCCATCTGTCGCCGGCTACCCGCCAAGTTTCAGGTACGAGCCTGGGACACTCCTCATACAGGCAATGTCTATGCCACCAGTCTCGTGACTACTGCCTGTTTCTCCTCAACAGCCGCTATAATACTTTTGAGCAGTCCTGGCCGATTAATCCTTCAATGCACAACCTCACCTGTTGCACTTCTCGACGTCTTCCACTCCAAGGACCGCTCACCCCGCATAAAGCACCTTTGAGGGATTCAGAGATCGATAGTGCCCATCATGGCATCCTGCAAGCGCTCTCGAACTGTCGAGAGCGATGAAGATGGGGACTTCATGTCTGGGCCAGTAGGGAAGGTCAGTCCTTGCTATCCACATACCTGTACATGTGTACAGGTATATATGCAATGCCTCTCATGCGCTGTGCTGACTTTGTCGTCTTCAGAGACAATGCTCGTTACCCCTCCGTACATCGCCATCCTCTTCACCCCGAAGGTTCTTCACGCAGAAGCCTGAGCCAAGAGGCCTCTATACGATCCCGCCTACCTTGACGCCTGTCGAGTCGTCGGATGAGGACGTGGAAGACGATGAGCGCATCTCCTACCTCTCGGCATTCAACATCTCGCAGCCGAGCAGTGCAAGCAGCTTTCGATCCACCAAAGCCAATGCCTCCGAAGGAGACGCCATGGACACGACAGAGATGCCTCCACCTGCAGTGAGCGGTTGGAACAAGCCACCGTTGGCACGGCGGAGATCAAACGGCATATCCTCAATGACTCCGCCGATGCAGATGAACTTCTCAACAAACGCAGATAAACCAGATGCAAACGGCGGGCGTATTCCAACACCAATATATGGCCACTTCACCAGCACCGACGTGAACATGGACACTTCTGAAGCAGCACTCAACAGCTTTATCCATCCAGCAGCACGATTTCAACTCCGTCACAATCACAACGTCCTTTCGCCAATGATGAGTGAAGACGGTGAATCAGAAGCAGACTGGTGGCGAAGACGACGACTTCCCAGCCCCGCCGAGAGTCCCATCATTTCACGGCGAATGGATACAGATGACCTGACGAGTCCCGGCATGATGGATGCTCTGTCTTTTGACAATATTCGAGCCCATAACTCGGAGATGCTCGATGAAGCCAACGCGAGTCCACCGCTGTCAAGCAAATCCAAGGGGAGTAAAGGCCATGCCATGTTTGAGAGACGGTCAGATCCGGGCTCGGAGGCGCCCAGAAAAGGCAAACTTGTGATGGGCTTCCGAGCAGATTGCGACAAGTGTCAGAAACATGTTCCAGGGCACTATAGTCACATCGTTTGGGACTGAATATGATGGATAACTGCAGAGCGATCCCGCATTTTTCGTCTACTAGCCATGGATGGGAGCAAAAGAGCAATAACTTGCCCTAATTATTGCATTAGGGGAATGCGTTTAGCGCAGCATAGCGTGTCCAAGCATTTACGACTTCGAGTCACAGCCGAATCGGCTAGCATAGCAACACCACGACCACAAATACAATTTATTAAATAAGTCAAACAGCAGATTTCCCATTCATGACTGACCGAATGTCGCAAGACGCTTGATGAAACGACCTCTTCCGTACCGTGAAGATCGATCCACAGTGGGTCTCTCCACTCGGCCTCCCCGTGCCGTCTTTGCTGAAGGTGCGCAGGTCGGACAAGACTCCGTTCCTTCAACTTTGATATACCTCGAAAAGTTACAAATACGTCTACGGCATCCAGGTAAGATGTACTTGGAGGAATTTTAAGAGATCAACATACATGAAGTTCACTGAAGTATTCCTTCCACCTCGGATCAACACAATATAACCGCTGTCAGAAGCCCACAAAATGGACCCGAACGAACTCCAAATCCTTCCCAGGAAGCCTCTTCTGGATCTCTACAACATCCCTCCAGTGTCAGAGATCAGCCCGCGCCTCTTCGTCGGTAATGTCAGGAAGCACCCACGATCCACCGACTCTTCGAGACAACCGGACAACACCCATTGTCCCCCTTCCTAATGCGCCGTTAGTGCTCTAGCATTTACCGAAATTCACAGACTACGTCTCTGCCGCCAGCCGCCGTTTATGTATCGAAAGCGGTCGACTCCTCCACTTACGATCTCCTCGCCAACTTAAGCCGTATACGCAACTTCATCAACAACATGCTCCTACCAGCTGGTGATCCTTCATCACCAGTTTTTCCACCTTCCGAAGAGCGCCCAGAGGCAGACGCCAATGCCAATGGCCTCGTATCTCCGTTGCAGCCGCCAGACTCCGGCGCCGCCCTAGCCCACTGCGATCTCGGCATTTCACCGTCCGCAACCGTGATCGTAGCTTCATCTGATGCGTGAGCAGCGCAAAACCCGGGCTGAGGTCTTGGCAGAAGCGAGATCAAGATGGCCCCTGGTCGTAGCCGAGTAAGAATTTCATCGCGCAATTGGAAGTCTGGAGGCAAGTCGGATATCCAGATCTAGGAGGACGAGGACGAAAAGATGCCGAAGAAAGCGTATATGGAGTACAGGGAGAGGAGAGCAGTGCTGTTGAAGGGAAAGGGAATGACAGGCGACGAACCGATGGGGGTCCATTGCATCTTGGCAAGGGGGAAGTGTGTCACTATCATTCACTTTGACAAGAACGAGGAAGTAGGCTATTGACCCTTCTTCAACGCAAAAGCAGAGTCTGTTTTAACTGTAGTATTCCACAATCATTCATATAATACAATATCCCAGGGGTGAAGATAAACCCCCGGCCCCCCCCCCGTGGCGCCGCTCAGGGATCGGGGTTACACGAATCTTTCCAAGTAAATCATCCAGCATCCATCTATCTCCACTGGAACAAATTCCGAGCCGGGTACGGCATCTTGACGAGATTGCTTCGTACAGACATTGAAGGTCTAACTAACTAGCACGGAAGGTCTAGATACTCAGGGCCAGTAAATCAGCCCTGTTTATCATGATAGCCTCTCGTGTCTATGCCCCTTCAGTCAGGTGCTTGGCCAAATACAAGTACCAGTACCATCAGCTCGTATGATATAACCAGATCAGAGGGTTGTGATCATTAGATCTATCCATACAATACCCGTGGATCTTTTCCTGTAGGACCGTTCTCATCATCCTCAGCTGAGCCGTGAAGCACCGCTCATAGAGGATGTCTGACTAGTCAATTAGTCGGCCGGACCCCGTGGCATTGTGACACAACTGATAGCACAGCATAGTACCAGTGAGAGCTGTAACCAATATAGATTCCAGTGTTTTTCTCAACTAAACATGCCGGGCCAGATAGTTGCATCCTTTTCGAGTTTCCTGGTATTATTAGTTAAGCAAATCCACACCACGGAGACGTACCTACAAACACAGACGAGCCGACGGCATCATCTACTGCAGTTTTATCAGACAAAGTGAGGTTCTTCAGGTCTGGATTCTGAGAATGCAGAAACGTTTGGATTTCATTTGCTGTATCTCGTAGAGCAGCTCTGACGACGACGTCCCCCAAACATGGGCTGCGCCAGGATCCGCAGCTCGAATGCAATGGACCATGAAGCGGCCGATGTAAAGAGTAGTGGTACAGTAAGTAGTAGGCTCTTAGGGCATTTCATTCGCTGTGGCTTACTCCAAAAACGCCTTGCAATGGTGCGCCGTGAAGGTAGAGATGAAAGAAGAAGAAGAAGAAGAAGAAGAAGAAGAAGAAGAAGAAGAAGAAGAAGAAGAAGAAGAAGAAGAAGGCCGATTCGACCGGCATTGCAATCGGTCAAAGGCAAATCAACCTTGTTCTCCAGCTCCTCCATGGCGCCGTGACACCCGTTGGCACCTCACCTGCTCCAGACTGCTAATCTCTCGCTCTTCACCAGAAACTACACCACCCGATATAATGCTGACACAAATTCTCCGTATTCGTGGCTTGTTTAATCAACTTCTCCACCTGCTCAGCCACAAGTAATTCCCCCTCGCCTCTTCTCTCTACACCATGTTGCCCATTCGCACTGCCATCCAGCGCCGCCGCCGCAACGATGGCACCCAAATCCATCGGCCCTCCCGTGCTGGCTTCGAGCCGTTGCCCAGGTGTCAGATTGCTGCTAGGTGGACCCGTGGTGGTTGTGGGCGTGAAGTCTCGGCCCGTCAATTTCTCTTTCACTCTGGCGAGCACTTGCAGAGCTCGTGCGTTCTGAACCTCTCTTGCGTCCTGAGCGTTGTTTGGGGAGCGGATGGATGAGACGCCACCAGGTATTGCTTCGAGAACGCTAGAGCGGCGGTGTCGGTATGGGTTTCCGGGTGGTTGCGTGACGGGCGAGGGCGGGGAGTGGTTGGCTGGGTTGTTTAGGTTGACAGGAATGTTCTCGATAATGGATGCGCGGCGTTCGGAACGGAAGTGTGGTCTTGGTGGGGATTCGCGAACATTCAGACGCCAATTTAGGAGGGGATCATGAATGAACTAAGAGAGAAATGTAAGAAGAGAGTTCTGAAGGACAAATGAGTGATGATGATGGGTAGACTTACAGCTTCGAGAACCGCCACCAGAGATTCCTTGTTCTCTCTGATAACGCGCATGACGGCTTCGCAGGTGATGCGGAAGCTGCCTTCGATGTTGCTGACTTCCATAGCGAATGTCAACATTCTGGTCAAGCGGAACGGTACTCGTTCTGGGTATTTTTCGCGGTGCATCGCCACTTCGAAGCAATCGCCAAAATCAATGTGGATGATCTTGCCAGTGATGCGGTCAAGCATCAAGTTTGAAGGATGTCTATCACCCAAACCAAGAATGTATCCGACCATAGACATGACTGCAAGAGAGCGAGTATAATTCGTTCGCCTTTCAAGCCACGATTCGGATGATTTGGACTTAAGCCAGAGGACACGGTAGAGATCTTTCCCGGTAGTATTGTCCATGGCATAACCGAAGACTTCGACCTTTTGCATCAGAGTCAGATTGTCATAATCGGGAGCCATTTGCAACATGATGCGGTGCTCGATGTTAAGAAGGATCCTTCGAGATTCACGATATTCCTTGATGAGATTGTGTAAAGTGTCGGAGTTAGGGACCCAGCCGAGAAGACCAGAGTTCTGAGAAAGAGGAATGACAGGAAATCTTTGGATGTTAAGATGACGCTTGAAGCTGTCGGCGTCATTGTTCAGTAGTGTATTAACCAGACCAAACAGCTGCATGACACGCTCGTCCTGTCGAATATCTTCGTGGCCTTTCAAGACATAGGTGTAGGAGTTCCCATCACTGCCCTTCAGAGTCATCTTGCGAGGGCGTTGCTTAGACGGAATCACGGTGTAAACATGATCAAATTCCACGATCTTGATGATAGGACGACCAGAATGATAGGTGCCAGGTGCAGCGAGATCAAGGTTTTTACTATCTTTGAGACGTGGAGAGACATACTTCAGATCGAGTGTCATCAGCTGCGGCAATTGTCGAGCGATCTTCCGGAAGACTGCATAGTAAAGATCCCATGCCTGATTAAGGTCGCCCACCTCTTGAGTTTGCTTGTAGATATTGCAGAAGTGTCTAGCCTCTGCAAGATCGTGGCCAAACGCCTGCGCAAAGGAGACTTCGCGCAACGTCTCAGCTCCCTTGTCAAGCATCTCATGAAGGGGTGCTAAAGTGGCAAACATGCCTTCAACATTGTGATCGCCGAAATATAGACGAGAAGCTTCTTCAAGGCCTTCATGCCAAAGTTCATGCCATAGAACTGCTACACGAATAAGCTCATGGCTGACAAGGTCGGCTTGTTCAACTAGAATAGGACTGTGCTGTCGCATGTTTTCCATAATCTGAGTAGCTGAATGGGATCTTCGTGCGACATTAGACTTGATTGCCACTGTCAACGGGTACACAAGCGCCTGCGGATGTGCTTTCCCAACTTCGGAAAGAAGTCTATGAACAGACTGCCTCACTCGCTGATTCACCTGGTTGATTCGTGCGATCAATTGAGGGATGACCTCAAGCCAGGTGTCAATACTCACAGATTGAAAGCCCTCCGTGACAGCCAAATTGACTTCATGATGACCACCATGAGCGAACCACAAAGTCAGTAGACGCAACGTGTCCTGCAAAGAGCTCGTCGTGGACAGAGAGATCGATTTGAAAAAGCCTCTCACAGCCGGCACGACATGATCAAGGATGATGCTTTCGGGTAGGTTAACGCGATCTTGATCTGCATGGGAGTCAATCGAGGTGACGACTTCGAAATTCGCCAGTGCCCATGCATGCCATGCTTTGTAGGATGTTCGGTTGTACTGTGTTGCAGCAGAGTAGGAGTTGAGAATGTCCCTGACACCTTCTCGGACGTGTTCACTGCTCCAATCGCCTCTATGCAGGTGTGCTTGCCAGTCTCCTTGTTTGAGGTAGCACTTGGCCAGCAACTTCGTGTACTTGGATGCTTCAAGCATCTTCGAGCGAGCCACTATGCTATCTTGACTGTTGTGGCCTGGTGCTCCAATGCCATTACTTCTATCACTGTTGACACCGTTGACAATGCCTGCGTTATAGTGTGCATATTCTTCTGACAGTCTGGCAGTGAAATCTTTCAAGAATATTAGGGTATTCTGCTGGTTGCCGACAGCCCAATTGTACTTGAGCCGTGCATAAGAGACCTGAGGAGGCACATTGCCGTTCTCGTCTCGTGTAACATTTTCTAGTGAAGCAAGTGTTCTTTCTGCCAGGCTGGATCTTGCTGTCTTCCTGCATAGATTGGCGAATTTGATCCACATCTCCAGGTTCTCGCTGGGATTGATCACCAGAGCTCGCACTTTCAACATCCTCTGCCAGACTTCTACGTTCTGCTGACATCCTAGGAGTCGTGTGTCCCACGTCTTCCGCAAGGCCTCTTGCTTACGTGGATCTGCGGCACTTTTCTTGTAGGTAATAATCTCTTCGAGCTCTGTGAGCATTTGAGTTCGGACGACGACATTGTAGGCGCGGTTGTACGACTCTCCGATGATTGCCGTCAGCTCTGCGTTGACTGCTTCACGAGCCTTGCCAATGAACTTCTCAGCCTCTTCGAAGCTATTGCGATGGAGCGACAAAACGGCACCGAAGAAAGATCGATCCGCAGAGCCTTCTTTTAGAGCACTGAGATATGGATCAACCAGATCCCACTGACCTCGGCCCCAAGCAGCTGCAGCAGCCAAGGCAGCCATCTGCTTCTTCTGATCACCATTTGCTTCTTGCCAGTGATCCTGGGCAAGTTCTGACAGGACTCTCCATTCACCAAGGGCATGCAAACAACGCATCTTGCCCATAATCACATCGAAGTTTTGCGGTTCAACTTTTTCACGCCGGTTGTATGCATTCAAAGCTTCTTCCCACCTCTGTAGCTTTTCGAACCAGGCTTCTTTCAGCTCCACTTCGCTGTAATGTTGTGCTTTCCGAAGTATCCCAATAGCTGCGTCAGTCTGCTGTAGCTGATTGTTGATGCTAATGAGTGCTTCCACGGTTGACCCATTCTGATCTTGTTCGAATTGCAATTCTTTGTAGTGCAGAGCCTTTGCAAATGCATGGCATTTGGAAGCAATCTTTGCAAGCTCTCGAATGTCGATTGGCAATGCTTTGTCATCATGTTCCATGAACTCTGCAAGATTGAGAAGGACATGCAGAACATCGAGAGGGATGTTTGTAGCGGTGAGGGCCTTCTCGGTTGATCGCACAAGGTCTTCTTGATAATGGTCGTAAAGCTCGGTCCAGCAGGACACAAAAGCGGCGTTGAAAAGATCTTTGGCTAGTGGCTGGTATATACCAGCTAAGCTGGCACAAGCTCGTAAAGCATGCGAAGGCGACTCTTTCAAGAGTTCAACACTGAATCTTCTCATCCATTCCTGCCAGTCTTCTCTCGTAGACTTCTGTGAGGTGTCCCAAGCACTTTTCAAGTGCTGCTGATTTACTGGGAGCTTCTTTGACTCGACGGCAGAGTATGAGGTGTCTTCTCCGAGCGGTCCATGAACTTCGTCGGAATTAAGGTCTTGTGGAAGGGACTCGCCTTTCTGCAATTTGGCAACTAACATGTTGTAGTTATGATTGCTGACTTGACCAACCTTGGCCGCTTTGTTGACAAGAGGAATGTAGTGGATGAAGTCTTGACTGAGTTGAAAGATCAAAGAACAGATGCAATCCATAGCTGCAGTCTTGAGGGCTCGCTCCGAAGCACCCGTTGTGACCTTCTCAGGAGGTGTGCCAATCACTTTTGCAAGCGGATGGATCATCGTCGAGGAGAAGTCCGAGACGTTCACTTGTCGGCATAGCTTACTCAATGTGTCAATAGCGGTCTTTCGTGACAGAAATGGCGCTGTGGATGAATCAAACATTCGAACGATAGCGGGCACTATGAGATGCATGTACTCTTCGCCGCTTGATCCGAAAACGAGGAAGGTATGCAGGATGCGTATGGACGCTTCTCGCCCAGGATCAATATCCTGTTCCAGAACCCCAAGCATCAATGGCAGCAAGCCAGCAAGGTACTTTTTGAACTCCCCTTCTAGAGACTTTGAGATAGCTTCTATTAGAGACAGAATAGTCGATCTGACTTGGTTTGATGTATTCCAAGATTCACGAGCCACTTCTAGAACGTCGGGAAGAAATGCTCTGATGTGCTGCTTGACGATGCTAACGAGGATTGCAAGCTGGTTGAAATATGGTCCTAGCCGAGAAGGAGGCGCGCTGCGGATGACGGCAAGGAACGATGGGATGATTTGCCCAAGAAACGGTACGCACTTCAGACCTAAGGTCTTGAATATGGTGACTATTGCGTCAATCACCGCTGAATGATATGTGATGAGAGATGGATCCTTAAGTATCGTTTGCAAAAGAGTGTTGATGACCACCGTGGGATAGTATTCCTCATTTGACGGGTTAAGGCCTTGCATGATAAGGGCAACATCAGAAATAACATGCGATTCCACGTTGTTCTTGCTCTCCGCCGTTCCTTCACTGATCTGCTGAAATCGATAAGGATCAAGAGCACCGAGAATCCCAACTAGCTTGATCGCATCCTGGCGCAGATACTCGTGGGATTCGGTCTTGATGATGTTTATTAGGATTCCTAGTAGCTGCGGGTAATCAAGGTATGGATCAATCACGTATCCCGAATTGATGGCGAAAGAACCAAGTGTTTGCAGGGCTGCCTCTCTTTTGGAGTGAGATGCAAGATCTTGCAGCGCTTCAAGAACGATAGGCATGATTTCCGGGATATGATGCTTCATCTCCTCTCCGCCAACACTTGCTAACTCTCCCAGTGCCCCAATCGTGGTTGCTGCGACTCCAGGATTCGGATCCGTCGCCTTCGGTAGCAACGCAGTGACCATTGGCTCGACATAGGTCCTGATCAACCTGGAGGCATTGCGGACAAAAAGTCTTATCAGATGTGCACTCTCCTCCTTGTGCCTGGCGGTATTTGAGTAGCCAAGGCCTGTCAACAGGTTGACCAGGAGCTTTCGGAGTGGGGGGAAGACATAGGCAGGATTGACAGCTGAGAGTCGTCCAATAATTGTGATGGCAGCTTCTCGAACAGCAAAGAGCTCATCATTGACAGCTAGAAACAAGCATCTTATATTCTCCGGCCTGGCTAGATGTCGATCGAATTTGCTATCTAGCGAAACAAGAACAGTTTGACGGATCTCTTGATCTGGATCTCCCACACCAACAGTCAACAGCTTGTCGATAACATCACTCACCACTTGGATTGAATGACTACTGGTCTGATGCACGATTGGGTCTTGCACAAACAGCTGGCAACATGTTAAAGCTGCTGCTTTCCGAATCTCTGGATTTTCGTTCTCTGAGTATCGCACAGTGACATCCCTAACAAATTCGTTGAGGATGTGGCCGGAGAAGTCGAACGTGCCCAAAGTCCAGAGAGCCAGAGCAATCTCCGGATTCGAATGCTCTCCACCGAAGCCACCGTAGTCTTTCGCAAATGAGGGCAAGGGGGGTATTCGATTGTCTGGACAGCCAAGTGGCCTGTAAGGAGTGCCAATTAGGATCAGACTTAGCATGTCCAGCAGTTTTTCTTGTACGACAGCGCGGATTGGTGGGATATAGTGAGCCATATCAACCAGGGCTTGTTCGACTGGCTTGCTCAACCCGCACGCAAATATAGGATCAAGCAGTGCATCCATGTACTTGCTCAAAGTTTGGCCCACTGCGTATGAAAGCATACTTATGCACTGAAACACTGGCCCTTCATCAACGCCAGCCCTGTTTCTGTTCTTGGCACTCAAGCTTTCACGGATGTAGACGATGGTCCCATCCAAGTACTGGGCCATGGAGCTTCCAACAGCTTTCGCGATTGAGCCTATGGCAACAAAGGCAGCATTACGCTCTTTCTCTCTTTTTAGTTGTGCTTGAAGATAAATCATGAACTTGTGCAAGTAGTTGTTGATAAAATCGACTGGGGCATAGTCGGCAAGGATTGGCACTGTTTGCACCACTTGAGCTCGGATTTTTGCGTCTCGATGGTCCTTTAGTCGAAGCACAATTTCACAAGCGTTACGGTAGGAATCGTGCATGAACATTGCGCCCTTGAGGAGCAGCTCCCGCAATATCAATAGCGACCCGTGAATCCAGTCAACATTTGGCGACTTCAGTCCGATCTGTGCCTCATCATAAATTCGTGAAAACGACTGTTGGCGAAACTGGGCATCCCGTGCAACAATAATGGCCAGGCAAGCACTGACAGCCTCTGCAGATATCTTTCGGATGAGCTCCTTGGAATCGCGGAGTGGTATCCATATCAGCTCGAACAGTTGTGGAACGAAGCCGTACAGCAGGGTTGGTGAATTTTTGGCGAGTTCCCTTATCACCAGCACGGCCGCCAGACGCCGACCTTCCTGTCGATCCGACTGAAGCCATTCCATGGCAGATTGTATCTCGCTCTCAACCAGCTCTGCGGTGAGAGCCCCACCAGGTTTAGCCAGATGACCGAGACATTGTGCAGCCTTGTCCAGGACGACGTAGTCATTGCTTCGTAGAGCATTGTGCAGGTAGCTTGCGAATCTCGTGGTTTTCTGGGCGGCATCGACTCCTTCCGTATTGATGAGGCGGTCGAGCACAAGAAGGCCACCGAGCTTCTCATAGGGTTCAGGAGATTGTACCAGTGAGTTGATTCTCGAGCTCACAGAATTATAGAATTCTGTGAACTTCTCGGGAGACCATTCTATCGCATCGTCAAATTAATGGGTCATCATAGACAGTGATGATGTTTACTCACCTCGCGACAGCGAGTTCAATGTCTCGCGCAGCTCGTTCGAAGCTCTAGTTCGTACATCTTCATTCTTGCTTTTCAGTTCTTCGAAGAGCCTGCGGGTCGGATCGAGACTCTGGACTTGTTGCGCCATAGCTGGCACACATTGCCCAGAACTATACAAATAGACTTCAGATCATCGCCCTCTCCGACCTCGACCTCCTCAACGTCTGATCGGAGATTGACTAGCGAATGCTCTCTGCGCGTGTTCAGTATTCTGCTCTTAAGGCAAGGTTGGAGAAGCCTGGAGCCCAACCAGCGACTCAAAAGATGATGCGGGGAACACGAATGCGAATTCGATAGACAGCGCAAAGAATAGTCAACTTGAATGAAAATTGTCTCGATTGCAAGATCATGTACAACACCTCATGAATGGCATCTCTACTGTCTCCTGACTCTACGTAAATTCTCCATTCCCAAGGCCTGCCCTGAGGGCGTTCCAGTCTCGCGTCCGACCAGTCCTAAGAACCCAGCCTGCTAGCAAGACCTAGCGGCGACCGGACGCCCTTATTAATGAGACGCTTTTAATCCTCTCCGACCGCTCACGTATAGTGAACAAGCGATGAGAAAGTCATCGTAACCTTCCTTTAACTGATACAGCCTCAGGATTTGGTTCGATTGTTGCAAAGGATGGAGCACCACACCAATGCAAGCAACGCTTGGAATTGGGTCAACTCCTATTCCCGAAGCCCCCAGAGTCATAAGTCCAACTGTGGAAGACAGCGCCTGGGAGAAGTCAATTATATGCATAAAGTATGGATGCCACTCCGACTGAGGTAGCAGGATCGACCTGGTCTTTCAAGATTAGTTGTGGTGTTACATAAGGTATTCAATAGGCAAAGAGAAGGAAAATCTTGTATCTTATTGGGTGCTTTGTGCAGCATGTTGACCCTCGCCTTTTGACCGATATTCGTGACGGCCCACTTGACTTGCTCATGCTGAGGGATAGCAGTGAGCTCCGCTACTGATATCTTCACACTCATGCATCATATGGCGAGTCTGAATCAAGCCATACCACCTAGACACAACGTCAGACCCGATTTATAATAGATCAAGATGCTTAACCTCTGGCAAACCTCGAGTGTTTATCATTCAAAGGGAGATCTTTCGAGCTCTTTTCGCAAGATCCCTGTCCATTTTCTCGACACTTTCGTAACCTCCTAACGCCATAGCGTCCTCCACCGTCACGCGCTCCCCAATCTTAGAAATGTCTGGCCTCAATTCTCTAAGTCGAGTGGCACGCTCCTTGGCAGCATGAAGACGTCGATGCGATTCCGGCAACTTCTGAGGTCCTTTCGACTTATCCTGCGAACATTCGTCAAGCCTACTAACGGTCAACAACGTATGGAAGCGTGCTGACCTTACCAGAAGAGGCCTTGTGGCCATTTGTTTGATACGATGGAATCCCAGCCCTAATGGACTGCTTTTTCCCTGCATCTGCGGCGTCCGGCAGAGCGACACCGGGCGGCCCTCGGGGAGACACCATAGATGGGAGGGGTAGCTGCTTGCTGGGCCCATATTTGTTTGAATAGAGCCTTCGCAGCCGCTCCCTTTGTAAGCCATATGGCTCATAATCCCCTCCCAGAAGATCAAGGAGCAAGCTCTTTGATGTCAATCCGGACCGCTCTCGCTCTGCCATCCGTGCTGAAAGGTTACTATAAGCCTGGGAGAAGCATTTGAAAACGAGATCAATCTCTGCAGTACCGCCTGAGATATTATTGTCGGCTTTGTTCGGGTCAACAATCGCAAGTCGATTCGGTTTGTCTGGGTTGTAGAGAAAAGGGGTGTAGAGATCCTGCACCTTGGTCAGCGAAGAAGCCTTAGTGGAAGGTCGATATACCTTGCGCACGAAACTGGGGGGCTCAAGCCTGATGGCTATCTCTTGCTTGTTGAAGATATGGCCATAGAAATCGAAGAAGTTGAGGAGCAAGGAGCCTAAGTTTGGTATTTTACCAACGGGTACATGGTGCTGGATCAGGCTTGTTACGAGACAAATGGTGGAAAATCCTCCTAGCCCTCCAAATGCCACGTCATTCAGACCCCGGATCATGAGAAATTGCTTGATGAGTGAAACCAGTATTGGCATAGCAGGATACTGTGCTCTCCATGCTTGAAAGGTGTTGTTGGCTACGACACCCGTATCGTTGTTGAATGAAAGGTCTACCTTCAAGCCCGTAAGTGCATCCACAAATTTGATGATCGGAACTCTCGCTTTCGCTATCGGCTGAAGGCTACCGGGAACCGCAATACTCTCTCTATCGAGTACAGTATGAGTGTACCAGAGTAATGAATTCGAATTTGGGGGAAACCTTGACCTAGCCACCCCAGATGTCATCAAGACTAAGTCCATATCACCAGTAGGTAGATACAACCCAGCAGCAAAGGAGCCAAACGGTTTTAGAAGACATCCAGGTTCAAGCTTTGAGAAGGTCTTCTGCAACCGAGAGATTAAATCTAGCCGAATCTCTTGTTCAAAGTCATGTGGCCGAACCCACTGGAAAAAGTCAAGAATCTCTTGATGTAATCTGGCTACATCAGCAGTTTCAGCACGATCTATTAATTCATTTAACTTACGCGACTCCAGGAAGAGCATCTGGCGTGCCTGATGGTTGATACCAGGGCGTTGAGGTATCCAAATTCGACGCTTTCCATTCCTGCAGGATCTTACCTCTCTGATGGAGTCGCGAACCCTTGTTGGCTCGAGGTGGAAGCTTGACGTCGTCCAGCAGATCGCGCTTTCTCTTACCGAGCTGAGTGGCACCCTCTGAGGGTTTACTCTTGGGACCTGTGGGTGCGTTGACAGGAGGCTCATTGCGGTCTTCTGCATATTTTTTTTCTGCTGTGATGTCGCTTATATCAAAAGAGATGAAATCCTCGCCATTCGCTGCTGTCGCACTTGTGGACTGTACTGGTGGTGGCGTAACCCGTGATCTGCGAATCAATCTCACAACATCTTGTTTCTTTTTTGGAGTTTCTGCCACAGGTGGTAAGGCTGTATAAGGATCAGGGTTAGACCATGAGGGTCCAGATCGCAGCCTCTTGCTAGGGCGCCGCTCATCATCACCAGATTGTGAGACGTCCATATCCTCTTCTTCGGAATCAGTGAGATCATTAACCTGGCGGAACTTCTCCATTGCCGCCCCACCATTAAACATGGGATCTGGAGACGATGCTCGTACTTTTGTCAGCAAAGGCCTGTCCGAGATTCTTGGTCGAGGTGTGTGGCGAAACGTAAAGTCACTGCCCCGAGATGGACGCCCATGACCTTGCCCTTGGTTGCCTTGGAATTCGTACATGGCCTTTTGCACATCTGGAGGCGCCGCCGGAGGCCCAGAATCAGCCTTATAATGCGGTCGATAGCGATCTGCCCCAGATGCCGAAGCCATTGTGAGATTCTCGTAAATGTATGTTGAGTGGTTTGTCATGAAGGAGAGATCTGAAGGTCGGATCTTCGCGACATCAGTAATTTAGGTTTGCCAAGAAAAGTGAAATCCACACTGAGCTCAACCTCTAGAGTTAGGTGCCAAAATTTATGAGCCACACCGTTATAACCACCCTGTATTGTTAATCTTCTACTAGTCATCCCCCGCGTTTCAGCGTCATGATTTTGCTGCAGCCTTGGCAGAAGGAACATCAAAACTTCAAGACAACTTTTCTTTTTTTAAACTTGATATACTGCAATTCTAGCTTCAAATAGCTTCAAAGATCTTCCTAATAGCTAAACCTAATCATGCATCAGTTCAAACCTCGGAAAAGACGCTCTTTACTAGTTGAATCAATAAAAATCCTTAAAAATCGATTCTTTTATCTTTTATTGCCTGCATCGGACTAATATTCGTAGCTAAAATCAAATTAATTAAATCACTAGATAGAGGTATCAAGGGCTATTAAATAATACTATTTATAAAACTCATCGCTACAACAATCAGTCTGATATAGCCAAATGAAAACGAAAAAAGCATCGCTGAATTGGTTGTGTTGCCTTGTTAAAAATAGCGTTCCCGTCAAAAACGTTTTTTTTGTATTCCACGTGCCAAGGCTGCAGCAGAATTTTGGCCAAGCCACTACTTCCAACAAGGCAACTCAACCAATTCAGTGACACAAAGGGACAAATGCCGGTCAGGTAAACATACGGGATCTTGTCCTCAGACGTGTGAGAAAAGGCGTGCGTAGTCAGCGAAGCTAGCTGCTTTCGAACATGGCGTGTGCGGCGCAGCCCACTAAAGCCGTCTGAGGGACCGAGGCAATGGATCACCACGTAAAGCTCACCCAGCACCTGAAATGGCGTCAACAAAATTAAAGACCTCAGAAGGCGAGATTGTCTTTGATGAAGCTGTTCAAGAAGAGCACAATATGCTCCAGCGATTGACCTACTGGCCAAAGAAGTTTGATTTCCTGTTGTACCTCCATCAAAACCGGAGCGAGATCGAAGCCATAGTGTCATGCCATTTGGGCTTGAAGAGGCCAGAAGACTGTCAGCTTACGCAGCCTAAGGACTGGATCCACGGAAGCTTCAATATCTGCCTTCCCGTGAATGTCAGCAACTGGAGCAAGCACTCTGGCAAAAGAGTAATCGTCAGGTTTCCTCTACCGTACAAGACAGGAGACCTAGAGTGCCCTGGCAACGCTGACGAGAAACTTCGATGTGAAGCTGCTGCTTTCGCCTGGATCGAAGAAAATTTTCCTGATGTTCCTATACCTCGCCTATGGGGTTTTGCATTCTCTGACGGCTATAGCGTGAGTGACGGCTACGACCTTGTATTCTCCATGCTAATTCGTTGATTCTTTACAGTTCACCGCTTCCGAAACCATGCCATTTCACATACGCTGGATGAGATATTTTCAACGACGAATGTTGTCTCTACTTGGCTATCCCGTTCCCTGTCAGTACGTACGCTCCCGCAGGTGGTTTGATCTGAAGACGGGATATCTGCTTATGGATTACATTGAAGAGAAGGATGGGAAGATGCTGTCTGAATCTTGGAAAGAGCTGCGACAAGACAGAACTCATCGGAATAACCTGTTTAAAGGCTTGTCCAGAATTATACTTTCATTGGGTCGAATCCCATTACCACGTATCGGGTCTTTTACGATGAATGACAAAGGGGTTGTCAGTCTTACTAACCGACCGCTGACTCTTCTACTCCAACAGTTGGAAAACGAGAGCATTCCAACAAACATGAATAGACAACTTACCTATACGACTGTCGAGCCATACTTGCTGGACCTGCTCGCACTTCATGACAGCCGTCTTCGCCATCAGCCAAATTCTGTCAATGACGCAGCTGACTGTCGAGAACAGATGGCGGCTTTGACTTGTATGCGATCGGTCCTCCATCATTTCTACAGTCGAGATCTTCGCCATGGACCATTCTTCTTCACTCTTACCGACATCCACCAAAGCAACATATTCGTTGACGAGCATTGGCGTATAAAATGCATGATTGATTTAGAGTGGGCCTGTTCTCTCCCAATGGAGATGCAGCATCCTCCGCATTGGCTGACCGATCGAAACGTGGATCAGCTCACCGGAGAGCACTTGGCCGCTTTCAACGAGATAAGGGAAGAGTTCATGGACGTCTTCGAGAGGGAGGTGAAGCTTTCTCCACGTTCCGATCAGTATGCCTCGCTGCGCACGCACACTATGAAGAGAGGATGGGAGACTGGCAAATTCTTCTACTTTCATGCTTTGAATAGTATCGTCGGACTGTTTAATTTGTTTTGGCAACACATTCAACCAAGGTTTGCTCCTTTGCACTCTGCAGATGAAGTTTTCGATCGGATCTGTGCACCCTACTGGGAAAGCGAAGCAGACAAGTTCGTGTCTACCAAGCTTGAGGAGAGGAAGAACTATGAGAGTCAGCTGCAATGTGCATTCAAGATAGACGTGGACAAGTCATGAAAATGGGTCTCTGTGTGGGTAAGATGAGATATATCTGCGCTGCTTATAATGTGCTGTCACTAACATGATGAAGGATATCGGTCAACCAAGAATTCCTTATCCCTAATTTAATTTGTCCTCCCGCCTTCTTTGGTGTCATTCTTCTCCTGTTTTGTAGTCGCGGCTGCTGCGGCTTTAGCTCTGGCCTCCTTTCTCTTTTCTTGAGCTTGCTTCCAGAACTTGTGAGTTGCTGTATCTCCTTCTTATTCATCACGAGGGCAACGGAGGCTGTCTCGGCCATCTGCCGGGGCTCTGATAACTGGTCAGGCATGCTGGTGTGCTGGACTTGTCTTGCGGAAGGGCTCCGTGGGCAATGCCGAGATTGGGTGGTTAGATTTCCTGGTGAAAGTGAGCTTTGATTTCATGTTTTCGGAGAAAGGTTGAAGACCAAGAGTATGTTGAGATTTTGAACTTGGGGTTTGAGATTTCGAACTTGAGATTTGGGACTTCGAGATTGGGACCGGGCCGTTCTTATCCCAGTGCTGCCCGAGTTCGCAGACTGAGTCACGACGCCACTTGTGCTTGTTAGGTTCTCCGGATACGTGGCCGGATGAAAATGGACAACAGCTACTAACATTGTGTATGTCTATTGCATGCTGCAATGCGAACGAACATGGGTGTGCTGGCATCAATGTGCGCGAGGAGGGATTATGCAGGCTGCAAGACTTAGGGGCGGTGCGGTCCTGGCATGAAGCATGCGTTTTGCAAGGCTGGTGTGTTTGCTAGGACGGTGGCGATGACATCTCCGACAACTGATAATTGAGCGATCCAAATGGTGACATTGCGACACAGGGATTGGGGCTTCTGAGGCCCAAGCGAGCTCAGTCGAAGTTCTAGGTCTATCAAAATCCACCATCGAACTAACTATGACTTGATACGTTTGTAACTGGGTCATATCGAATAATGTTTGAGAGAAAACCAATCAGGCGGCATCTTAGACCTTTTCACGTTGATAATTATCATTACTTGCTCAGAATGATTCTCAAAACTCTACTGATAGAATTCGCTTGACCTTTATAATTGTTGAAAAACTTTTATAGTTGTGTCACTGAATGGGTAACATTCCTTATCAAGAATAGCATTCCCGCGATTTAGCGTCATAATTTTGCTCCAGCCTTGGCAAGAAGAACATCAAAAAATCTAAAAGAGACGTTCCTTCTGCCAAGGCCGGAGCAAAATTTTGGCCAAGCCACTACTCCAAATAAGGAAGGGCACCCATCTAGTGACACCGTGTGCCAAGACTCTTACATGAGGTTCAAAGCAACCAAAAAAATCGGAAACTTCGACGAGCAATGTGAGAAATATTTTGCACGCCAGATTCGAATTCGAAAGCCGTCAGAGTGCTAATTATCTTCCATATCGCTTCTAGGCAGACAAGCAGACAGCGGAGTGGATCGTGGTCACGGTTGCCACCTCCCGGCCAGAAACAAGCACAAGGCCCTGTGACGAAGACTACGAGACACTGGGGCCGGCCACCATGAGCAAGCAGTGCCTTATCACTACTGTCCTCATGCCTCAGGCTGAACCGTCTATCGACCAGCAAGGCGTTATTGTAAGCTCACTTTGAAGGCTGGAATATACATATTGTAAAATCAAGACTCTGCTTCCTATCCCGCAATTTCCTATCCGTGAGTGGAAATTTATAGCGGAAGGCAGTTTCATCGCACATGCTAAACACCATGTATCTTTCAGACAGCAATTTAGGCAACTCTTTTCTATTCTCCTGTCATTGGGTTGCTCAGACTGCCTTTACTTCCACACTTCAACTTCCCTGCCGTGGACCCATTTGAAGAGCTCTCGCAAATTCCTGATCCAAGGCTTCTTCGACAAAGTTGACGCGAGTCGTATCCCATTCGAGTAACGTCTCTGCACGAGCACCGCTAGGAGCCCTGAGCAATGCTACTGATACGTCGATCAAATCGGGCCTCTCGGCCGAGTGCCAGAAAAGAGTTGCTCCGCATGTCATGCACGAGTCTCGATAGACGCCCGGCGAACTTTCGAACCGCCTCAAGCAGCCCGATTCCATGTTGAAAGGTCTCTTGTCCTCGTTCAGAAGGTTCACCTTTGGAATGAATGCCCATGCTTGGATTGGAAAGCCGGCGGATAGCCTGCATGACCGGCAGGCACAAAGACCAGCAAGATACTTAGTTTTGTTGGCTCTTAGCCACCACTTCGCATTTTCGAGATTTTCTGAACTTCCAGAATGATAAGGTACGAGTACATCGGGCCAGCGTGAAAAGAGCTTCTTGGACTGTGCATTCGGTGGTGTCACGAAGAATTGGACACCACCACAATGACATTGTGCGAGGAGTTGGTGGGCTTCTTTCAGAGGCTGTAGCCTGGCTGATGTGCTGTCTGCTTTAGTCGCCAGCATTTGCCTTCCGTCAATTCCTTCATTTAGGGTCGTGCTCTGCCGTTCCGCAACTTTCGGTATGAACGGGACGACTCCGCCGTCCAATGTCTCGTCAACACCCTCATGCTCGACGACCTTGATAATATCTCCACTCTGCTGAATAACTCCAGAGGCCACCTTGTACTCATCGGTCGACCTTTGATGACGAAAAAGATGGCATGAACACTTATTGCAAAAGAGGCAAAATATCTCTTCTGAGAGCTTGTATTCTCTGCATCTTTCCTGATAGGGAGGTGGCCGCGCTAGAGGTAAGTACGATGTAAACAGTATCCCTGTACTGTGCCTCGCCGCATTGCTATGATCCAGGACAGTATCGACCGGGAAGTTGTCAGCTGCTAATCTGACAGTCTGGTTGGTTTGGCCACATAGACAATTTATCTCGACCTCCATTCTCAGCCTTGTGACTACTAACCAGTCAAGAAACCTTGCCTACACCTTTTCCACGGTTAAGTATCATGCAGCAGTTGGCCGATGAGAACAGATAGGCACAAAACTCGCGTAAGTAGGATACGAATTTCCCACCATTGACAGGGCGCGATTTTGTTGTAGGTCCTCCTTGGCGGCTTACTCAGCAGAGGCTTATTCCCAATACAACGTTGTGGGCTCGTTGGTAACAAAACGTATCCTTGTTATCGTGGATGTAATGACTCTGAATCTAGAAGTTGCAAATACAGAAATAATGAGGCCGCAGTGCCAAGGCTTTGCCAAGGCTCTACAACGTGTCCAGGTGACGGTGGGGCGGGGGAGACCCCACTCCACTGACATACATAAAGCACTGCAGCTTCACCTCATCCTTTGAATTCTGAACAACAGAACAACAACAAAAGTATTTCAGCCACTCGAATCGTCCTCGCACTTCGTGCACCAGAACCGAATCGATACACTTGTCTCAAGCTTATTCGTGTTTACAGAACCGAAAATGGGTACGTCCACCCACTCACCTCACCCCTCACCTTCTGCTGACTTCCCAATCCCAGGTGGATGTGGAAACAGTGGCTGCGGCTGCGGAGATAACTGCACTTGTTCAGGCTCCTGCTCTTGCGGCGGAGTAAGTTCTCGAGCAGCTGTTGAAGCTATCTGATTCTCGAACTGACAATGTTGCAGAAATAGGTACTGAAGCTTAGCTTCGTTTGGTGCGACAGGACCACTGGCAAGGGGTATGTGAGCGACATAGGGTATTGAAGCTGGGGGTAACGCAATTCCCCTCAATGAATCTGGTGCTGGCGTTTCTGTGGGAGTGATTCGAGGGCTTTTGACACCAAGATAGCATGATCGTAGCTAGCGACATGAACAACTCAAATCAATGAGCCTTCTTCTCACCCCGAGTGTGGCCAAACAGCGTTTCACTTCTTGTGGATATGCTCTGTAAACCAAATCTAAAATGAAGTGAAGATCTCCTGCCCTTCTGCAAGACCAGACCACCGCTGAATTGCCGGTGGCCGCAGCTCTAGCAAGCTGCTGAAGTAGTGCTCCGAGCTATTGATCCAGCAGTCAATCAGCAATCTATATATCAACAGCAATGACGCGGAAGGATGTTCTGAACGATAGCCTGTGTGGCAAGTGTGGTAAAGCTCCGCCAGATAGATCCCGTGTTCGGCGCTGACGAGTTATCCTCAATGTGAAAGCTCTGACCGTTTAAACTTCCACGCGACTTGGACGGAGGTCTGTTTTCAAGGGCTGCGGGTTTGGCCTAAAGAGCTAAAATCCATTTCTTGTTCTTGTTATGTCTGCACGGCGCTGGTTGCGAGCGTGCCGTCAACAAGCCACCCAAAACCCTACCCTCGTAACGTCAGCCTTCAATTTCGTGCCGTATTGATGTACTCTGACACCGTGCCTGTGGCAGTGAAAGAAAGAGTTTGGAAGTACTCTAGCAGAAGGGGATGGTGATCAATGCTGTCAGCCATGCCTCGGACCCTTCCATCGCAGAATCATTGACGACAAATACGACACGTGGAAACGACGCGCTGCAAATCCCGTTGGGATATTACTTAGTGAATCACCATGGAGCAGCACCATTTCCTCACTACAATTCATGAATACCTTATTCCGTAGCACGCGCATACTGCCTCGCTTCTCACACCAATAGATCAGAGCCATGTCTGACACAAAGTCCCTCCCCACCCGTCAACCTTCATCATCGGAACAAGAAGTGGTCGACGAAATCCTCAGTCCCTATCAAGCAAAGCCGACCGAGAAGTCATCTCGCACTACGCCGAGAATGCCGTCTTCCACGACCCTGTCAGCCATCCCTCCAAAAGACAACATCCCAATCACCAACAAAACCCCCAAGGTCTCAATAGCCAAAGGCCTTCCCAGCATAAAATCCCAATTCAACGGCATGCCCCAAAACCTTCTCCGTCTCCGACACCAAGTCCTGGCGTGTCCTGGGCTCCCCCTCGCACCCCAACTCCATCCTCCTCGACCTGACGCAGCACTAAAAGTTCAAGGCTGGAGGGATGGAGAAGACGGTCAATTCGCTGGTGACGCTGAAGATGAATACTGCGACGGGGTTGATTGAGCACCATGAGGAGGAGTGGGATCACAAGCCGAATAAGGATGGCGATGATGGGTTCTTGGGGAAGATGAATGAGTGGAGGCAGAAGGCGGATGCGAAAATGGTGGAGGCGGGGGTTAGTAGTGATCCGAAGAAAGCTTGAAAGTAAGTGTGGGAGTCTGGACGATATTCATATGAGCTTTACGTGTTCTGCTCGAAGCTGTTCATCGGTCATCAATTCAGATGGCGCTCTCCTCGTAACATAATTCATGTTGTCATTGCATTTCCCGGGTAGCCAGCCTTCAAGACCAATAGGTATTTGAGACATCGAGAAGTGTGTATACCCAGAGCGCCCAATATGCAATATCCCGTAACATTCTCATCTAACACACCCAGTTGGCCCACCAAACCATGCTATCGCGACGGCATTCTCTTATCCGGACTGCGGCTTCCCTTACTAGGACTTCTCCAAGACTCCAAAGACTTGACATCATGCCTAGGTTCTCTTCCGCCCCAAGCATTTTCCTGCCACACCAATTGCTGCCCACCATACCCCAATCCAGGTGTGGCTGGAAGATAGTTCATACCATGAGGCTGTGGTGGCGGATAATGTGCCGAGGGATGGCGAGGCATCTCGGACGTGTGCACCTTAAAGTCGTGCGATTTTCGAAGGAAGCTGAAGGTCGCATTCGAAATACTGAGACTAAGTACAACAATCAGGACCGCAAAAAGCTGGCCAAAAGTCAGCATATCAGCCGAGGTTCACCCGTCTCCTCCAAAACAGAAGCCAAAAACAACCAACAGCAGGTATTCGCTAGTGGTCACCCCCCCCCCAAC
>JAABUK010003441.1_pt1 | contig 26732 bp, 21 predicted proteins | sample 5559141 | NCBI WGS metagenome assembly JAABUK01 (sample SAMN10711869, study PRJNA513367) | rock metagenome | isolation source: Antarctica rocks | place: Antarctica: Victoria Land, Pudding Butte nord | collected 2016-01-03
GGATGTGGAGGGTAGGTCGGCGATTGCGTGGTGAATGGAAGGGGGGGGTGTTGGTGGATGGGGAGGGGTATGGGATGGATTATGTTATGAGATACGAATTTGATCGGGAGGGGAGGTTGGAAACGTTGTTTGAGTACAGCGATTCAAAGCTTCGGAGTGGGATTCTGAGGAGGTGGGTGGAGAGGAAGGAGAAGGAGAAGGAGGAGAGAGAACTATCGGGGAGAACGCCAGGGCAACACGATCGCTTTTATTCGATTATTTTCCTGCGTCTCTTCGTGTCCTGTAATAACGTGGAAGCTGGTAAGGTATCACCCTACGAAGGGTTTGAAGGAGGCCAATACCATTTTCTTGCTCATCTTTGCCTGCCCACAGATAGCATAGAAGCGCACAGCTTTTCGTAGTGCTAGATCAGGAGAGTACGACTCGAAGTCATATCTTGGTATGGATGAGTTCTGAATGGTCTTGTCCACGTGCACGTGCTGCCATCTTGAAGGCCTTGTGTCTTTACATCTGGCTTCTACACGAGCAAGCAATGCGACTTGCTACAACTCTGCTAAAATTTATTGTTGGAATAGGTTAGGGCAAATTCAGGTGCATACAGCAAGAGGATATGCGTCTCGCAACAGTTGTAAGGCAAGGGAAGCGCTGAGGAGCAGCCCACTGGCGTCATCACAGCGAGGTAGAGAGAGTCCTCAGGTAAATCCATCAATAGAGGTTCATAAGCACTCTCAGCTCGATCGTAGTCATCATTGCCGAGAGTGAAAGCGACGCAGGGCGGTTCGGCTCCAAAATGAGCTCAGCGCTGAAATTGTTGTAGGTCCTTGGCAGCCTGCGCCCTATCTAGCTTCTGCAGAGTTCAACGCCAAGACCCCAGCTGCGCTTGTGCGTTGCAAGTTTTGAAAGTGAAGCGTCGACTTCTACAGACCCTACAAATCAACCACTTTCCTCTCGGTATCTCGCATCCCTCGAATTTCCTGAATTCTACCCCACAATCCTCCCGACCGAAGCTTTGGACAACCTCTATGGGCTGCTCGACATCCCTTCAGGAATCATAACCTTGATCTTTGGAGCCAAACACGAGTCCTTGTGTTCCCTGCGGCCTTGAAGCTCTGAGGTGCATACTTCCTCCACCGCTTTGCGGCCGGCTTTATCGTGCTTTCAGCTGTGATCCTGATTCTTGGAGCCTCACTACAATCCTCTACGTCCAAATTCCGCGCCTGGGACACGTCCTTGGTTGCCTAGTACCTCTCCGAATTTTGGTTGATCACGATATCCTTTTGGTTGAATTTCATGTCTTCCCTTCCTCATTTCATACATCTAATATTCTCTGTCCAAAGTGAACGGTGCAGCTGTTCTCATCCCTCATCTTCACCCAAGCATTCCAGGAACAGCATATTGCGTATATTTTATCCGTTGGTACGAGGAAACCTCCAGAACAGCAAGTGGACACCGGCAAAATAGTGATCTTGATGCCTGAAGACTTCACTCTGAATACCATTGGCAGTTGTTATCAGCCTTGAGGGAGGAAAACTTCGGGAGTACCACAAGATGAGCGAGAGAACCATCTCTCCCGGGATGGATCATATGAACCGTTTGCCACTAAGAAATATTTTGGACACTGGCTCAACATTCCCAACAGCAGAACATAACGGATCAGTCAAACGCAAGTGGTCGCCTGATCACTCAAATTCAAGCACCGGTACTCTAATAAGTCAACATGAGACTCTCCGGGAAACTGGGACTGCGTCACCCAATGACAGTGAATCACCACGAGACTACAAGCGTGCTAAAGTAGCCGACAGTTCACTTGCTCAAGATGGTTCTGCTGTTGCAGTCCGGTGTATGCCCTCGGACAGGTCCCAGCTCCCAGCGGAGATGTGGCAATATATCTTCACGTGTCTCCCACCATATTCACTTGGCCGTTTGATGTGCGTCAAAAAGGTCTTTAACACTCTGCTCGCACCAGACCGCATACCTCCAGCACCACAGCTTGCTGCCCACGGACCGTTGAAGCTAATAGATCCGGAGCATCTGTGGTCTCTTTCACGGCGAGCATTCTTTCCAGGAATGCCTCGTCCACTATCTGCCCGGTCTGAGCTTGGAATGTGGAAGCTCGTCCGAGGCAACGGCTGCGAGTTCTGTGGGAAGACAAACGCCAGCACTATTCCGCCCGTGTCAACGTCACCTTGGGCAGCCGGCCCCGGCAATGACTATGTTCGAATGATTTGGCCTTTTTCTGTACGATCATGTGGCAACTGTCTCCGCACACGCTTACAGAAGGTTTGTTCCTGAACACTCCAATTGTACCGGGTTGATCTCTGACACAGTTGACAGGAAACGGATCTGCTCTTCTCCAGTTCATCTGCCCTGTTGCCTGCGCTGCCTTTTGCATTTTTCACTCCGTCTTTGAATTATGTAGCCTCCATCACTTTGCGAAACGATCCTCCTCCAACAGGCTTGCAGCTAACCAAATCCTACTTCGGCCCACAAGTCAACGAGATGAAAGCCAAACTGGACGAAGTCAGGGACCTTGGAGCAGCAACCGCCGAGGAATGGTTCAAAGGTCTCGAAGTCGATGGGAGAGAGAAATCTGCTGATACAGCTCGCTGGGAACATTGGGAGTCTGCCGGAGGTTTCAAAGTCATCGCGCACAGTATTTCTCAAATTCAACACTTACAAATGCCAAATCATGAACAACAGCACCACTTTTCTGCAGTCTCTCAGAAGCAAAGTTCTTCAGTCCCTCAGAAGCAAAGTTCTTCAGTCCCTGGAACGGCAACCATTCAGGACTTTACACATAGCAGACCTACGATTAATGCTCATGCCTATCCCTGGGCCATTCAAGGTATCTCAACTCTGCATTGGTGGGTCTCGGTGCTGTGTCCAGGACTAACAACCACCAGCTCCTCCTTCCACTTTACCTCCTAAGCCGGCAACGCCACTCTCTCCTTATGGAGTGGCCTACCAGGGCATCGTGCCAAATTTCTCAATGCAGGCACTGAAGCCTCATACGAGGGTTGAAAGGAGCATTCACGATGTTAACGAGAAGAAAACCGCCAGGCGTGCTGAAATTGAGAGGCGTTGTGCAGAGCTCGATCCGCCAATCAAGCCATCGACATTGGCTCTAATGGACTCTTTCGCCGCTGCACTCCAAATTGCAATGCCTCTGACAGGCCAAGCGTGGGAGCTTCTCCAACCACGTCTTCTCGCGCAGCGCGAAGCAGCGGAGCAGCAAGAGCGAGAACAACTGGCTCAAAATCAATTCTTGATGCAACAGACCGAAGAACGCAAACAGCAGGAAACTCAACTCAGAGAGGCAAAAGAAAATCTGGATCGGGAGTGGGAAGAGTCGCAAAGTTCCATTCGTGAGAAGCTGAACACCTATGCAGACAACTTCATCCGAGAACAGTGGCAAAATGGCGATGCAGTCACAAAAAGTTCTTGTGCGCAGTTCGCGGCTGACATGCTTTTACATGTGCGACACCGGTTCTACACCTCACTGGCTCAAGAAGATGCTCGTATGCGGGCCATGGGCATCCCAATACCTACAGACTCGCCCCATGCTGCACCGACTCGGAAGTTGACGCTTGAAAATATGAGATGGGTGTACGAGAATAAGATAAAGCCTCTCACGGAACACTTGCAAAAGGAGTTGTTCTTGTGCAATGCATGTGACAACCACGGTAGGTATTACAGCCTCGACTCTGTTGTACAGCACTTCGCAGCGAAACATACAGACAGCCTCAGTATGGGCACTACTGTGGTGTACTGGAAAGCTGACTGGCCAGAGCTACCACCGTTTGATCCAAACCCTACTGCTGCGAAAGCGTCCATGTACGCCTCAGCAAACCCTTCACCAGCATTGCCTCCAGGTCAATTTATGCACGCTGCTTCAGAAGCTTACCATGGCTATTCAGCCGGGGCGCAAGTAACCCTAAATCAGTCAATGTTTCCACCGTCTCAAAGCGTACAACACACTGTCCATGGGCCATCACAAGGTTTTGGCAGTGCATCACCAGGCTATCAAGAACGAACTTCTCCGCGAAACACTTTCCACCAAGCAGGCCAGACGGCTTCCCAGAGTTACAACCCTGCGCCAACTTTCACCTACCCAACGGCACCAGGATACGGGTTCTCACAGTTTCCTGATCATCATGACTGGCAACGACAACAAGGGCCGAACAATGCTATCAACTTGTATCAGCAGCATTTTCCTGCATCTTATCAAAGCCAGCAGCAGGACTTTGATGCAAGACCTGGGTCTACCTTGTCGTACGTGTCTCATAATCCATCCTATTTAGGCATGCCTTCCGCCTTGAATCAATTTTCTCGATCGCAACCACAGGCAGGTGTCAGGCCAGGGTTCCACCCCGTCCCTCCAGGACAACCAATGGGAATATACCAGGTGCAGATTCAGGAGCTAGCGAATAATGCAAGAGACGTTTGGAACGGCACATCTGGTATATCAGACATGCCAGATAGTGTCAGAGTTCAGGTTATTATTCGTCACGTTGTCCTGCGTTTCAAGGACAAGTACACGAACGAGCCCAGTTTGGCGCTATTCACGGACGGCTTGACCAACAACTCGCAATTGTCACCAATGCGATCATTAAGCGGCCTACCCTGTAAGGCCTGTGCGACCGAGATCAGAATGAATGGGACACATGGCAACGATGACGTCCGAGACCCAGAGCGTAGGATGCATACGCTTCCTGCTCTTCTAGCCCATTTTCAATCTGCTCACGTCGAGCATGTCCAACCGATCGCCATCTCATCGAGTGGTATTGAAATGCCAAGGCTTGATTGGAAATTCGACATGATTGAAATGCCAGATGCAAATATTGTGCGAGACCTTATATATTCTCGTGGCATTACACAGACGAAGCTCAACCTCATTGCGACTGTTCTCCCAAGCTATTTTCCGTTGCCCTTGCCGCAAGTGGATCTTAAGCCGCACCATGACAATCATGACACGGCTGTCGCTGGATCAGGACCCAGAAAGACTCCACAGGATAGCGATGCCTATAAGAGTGATGCACATGCTATTCAAACACCATTTGAAGACAGCATTTCTACAACTAGTCACTTTCAGCATCTACCGATGGTAGCAAGGCATGGTGATTCTCAGAGATCTCCTTACCGTTTTGGGGACCGGCCAGATGTGTTGAGACCGAATGAAGCGTCGCGGGAAGACGAGTACGATCCGCACCGCCCTGCTTACGTGAACGCCAAAGAGTCGGAAGGGCGTTCGGGGCTAGTCTCTGATCGATACGGCCACCAGTCTCGTCAGGAACACGAGGAAGTATCTCCACATAGCTTTATCACCGATCATCACGCCCGTCGGAATGTTGAAGCGATCATCGATAATAATGGTACAGCTGCCACAGCACAGCATGCTGATTTGTCAACCAACCCGCACCCTTCTGGACGATCAGACGTTGAAGCGCAAGAGCTTTCCACCAGGAACGCGTCCATACAGGAAACTCAGGCTCGCTGGGCTGTCCAAAACTCTCGACCGTTACAGGCTGAACGGAAAATCACTCCGATGCGCGAGCCACTCAACGCAGCTGAGCAGTTCCTACGGAGCTTCGACCTTACATCAGATGCACTGCAGCAGCCTACACATCCGACACTAGCGGTAGGGACCTCCAAGAGGGATGAATATGGCCATGAAGTTGGTGGCGGTACAGACTTTCCATTAAATGTGGACGATAGCAGCTGGCTCTCCAACCGTCTGAACACGAGAACGGTGGATTACAGTAGGAAATCTTCGCCATCTCATACGGTCCCTGCAGAAGGCCGATATATAACGGGAGATGACGGGATTGTTGAGCCACACCAATCCCATGAATATGACAGGTTCTATGGTGGGCGTCTCGCTGATCCCCAATCAAGGACACAGCGCTCTCGAGCTGCCTCGCCAGATAATCAAACCTTGTCCCGGGCTCGCCCCAGCCATCTTCCTGCGCATCTGAAAACAGTCCGCGGTTCGCCATCTCGACGACCAAACAGCAGGTTCGATCGTTACGAAGCCCAAAGACACGGGTCACAGCGGGCGCAAACGCATTCTCCGGCAACCGCCTCAGAGGCTCTTCCTGCAGATGATGCATTTCATCGGGACGTCTATTCTGTACATCAACCAGCCGGACGTCAGATCTATGCAGCACAAGCTGAAGAGCCGTATCAAAACTATCCTTACACAGACGAGATCATGTACAGGCGAGCCCCACAGTCATCCCAGCAGATACGTTACGTCGAGAACCCTAGATATCTTGAGCCAATAAATAACAGATATGTCGAATACGTGAGGGTCGCTCCTCGAGACTCACAAACGTCAGGTGGATATTACGTCCAGCGTCCGGCGCCGCACCACAGAGCGGACGAGTATGTCGGTTACGAGCCAACCCGTGCCCATGAGCAGGTCTTCGAGCAAGAGGGTCACTTGTATACACGAGCGCCACAACCATCAGACGATTATGGTGACCCGGACGCTCGGCAGATGACATATCAGTGAATGACTAGCAGAGAGTAGGCCGAAAGTCTCCATTTGATAGCGTGATTCTACTTTCACTTGTACCGAGCTCAATTTTAAAAATCTTTTCCTTCGGTGCTTTCTGTCTCGTTTCCGGTTATTAGCATCTTCATCTTCATCGTCACCTTTTCTGTTGGACTTCATACATTATTTCCTCCTGTCTTCGAGGTTTGCGAAGCGTCGGCTCTCAAAAATGGGGTCCGACATGGAATGTTTCTCACGTTCTACCACAAGTCATACTCCATACTTCTCCTGCAAGCAAAATTTTGGCGTTGCTGTCAGCATCATACACTGCAATGCTTACTTAATGTCAAAATGTAATCAAATGGCAGAGATGGAAGCAAGACTCTTGAAGCTTGGTTCCGTGTTGTTGGAGGGTTGGAGTATTGGCAAAATAGACAATGTTTGATTCTGTGAGCTTCTTATGATCAAGCTGCTACATACGGGTTTCCTGGCGTTCGATTGGAGTTTACCTGTCGTTGACCCGGCCCCTCAGTCGAGAATCTCTGTCATGTCCAACCGGCAAGTTGATGGAGGCGATATGTTTCCTGATCGGGTGGAAAACACCGCTTCGAGGTGCACTCTAGAGCTACAAACAGCAAAATGCGGAACGGGATGAGGATATTATGCCGCTGTGCCGCAGAAGTCTGAATCAGAGTACCTCTCATGTTTGGACTATCCCTTGTGTTACTGAATGTGTTACTTTCCTTATTGAGCATAGCGTTTCCGTGTTTTAGTGTAGTAATTCTGCTGCAGCCTTGGCAAAAAGAACATCAAAATCTCACATCACCCTTTTATACTATGTTCGTCTTTAATTACCTGCAGGCATCAGACTAATTATTCTAGCTATGAAATTACATATAGTATTATTAGATAGCTCTTACTAAGTATGGGAGATTAATTCAGTTGTGATGCTTGAGGTGTTCCCTACGCATTTCTGGCCTACTCCGGTTAGACGCTATTGAGAACTCCTCGAGATAAACTCGTGGCTGGCACTTTATTCCTATGTAAATGGGGGTGCTTCTAGCCAGAACGATAGTCTATAAGTGAGCAGAGTCTTGCAAAACATTTTCTGTTCATCTCCACTTACGCCACAAGTCGCCATTGCTTCTCTTGAATCGAGGAGTGTGGATTCATCCTCCAGGCTAACTGTTCCTCCCTTAACGTGGTTGCCAGTCAGCATACATAAACTCATCTGGAATCTGTTCCATTGCGAAGCTGGTATCGGCCCTGCACCTGTCTGCTGGGTACAATTTGTTGCATATATTCAGCCTTATTTCGGGCACGTCGTCTGTCTGCACTGGTGGTTGGGTACTTGTCCAACATCGAACTGCTGGCCTGTGACTTCCACTCGAGATGGACAGTTCTGCTTTCGCACGGAGCGTTCACGGACGTGGCAATGAGGAGGATTCAGATGATGACGCGGACATCTACAAATACAGATCGCGAACGGAGCAGAATAACCATGAAGGAAATCAATCCACGTCGCAATCAATTTCTGCCCGCAAGGCCGTCGAGGAAGGCGAGACCGAGACGAGCACGCCATCCGAGGAGACTATCCAGGAGGGACACCGACGGACGCCTTTCTACAGCTATGCGACCGAGAAGTACGACAGTCACGCAGACGCCAAATTGATTTACCAGAGACATCGATTGGACACGCGCACTGCCGAGGGAGAAAGTCCTTTGTTGCTTGCAAAGTCGACCACACTACCAGCATCATTCTTTGATGGCGATGGCATGGGTCTGAGCAGAACAACAAGCATCAATTCTCGAACTAGCAATCGACCCCACGCTCGGGATGGCACGAATATCAATTACCATACTGGCGTCCCAGTTCAAGCCCGAGATGGCGAGGATTTGCCGGCGTCACAGGCTGTTGACCCCGTATCCAAGGCTGATGCAAAGGCTCGAAGCCATGCAAATCATCCGGGTCTGCCACACGAGTATAAAGACTCTTTGCTCGCAAATCAAGGCGTGCACGGAGCTGGAGCAGGGATGGGTATCGGTTCAGGGGCTGGTGGTTTTGCTGCAACAGATGACACAATTGTCATTGAGGCTGAAGCCATATGTACGAAGATCAAAACTTTATTAGATCTACGTCGCAAGTATGTGAAGACATCCCTCCAGTGTCCGGGTGACAATCCGAAGGACGAGGAGGGATGGGAGATATATCCGCCTCCTCCAGAACCAGTCTGGACTGATTACAAAGAACGACCTACCACTGGCGCCAGCAACAATGCTCTTAGCAGCATGTCTAACAGCCTGTACATGACGGAGTCGGCGAATGATGTGGACCAGCAGATGCCAACGTCTCCAGCAAAAAAACGACGAAAAGCAGGCCAAGCAATTGGGGAGGATTTTGACTTGTCAGAATGTCAGATTCCAAAGACATCAGATATCACATTTGAGCTTGATGAGGGCAGTGTCTATCAGGTCTATGAACCCGCATCGGCTAGGGCGGTGGCACCTATAGTACATGTACCCACTCTTCGTGATTACTACATGGACTTAGAAACGATCCATGACATATCCTCGGACGGACCAGCCAAAAGCTTTGCGTATCGGAGACTACAATATCTCGAAGGGAGATACAACTTGTACACTCTCCTGAATGAGTATGAGGAAGTGGCTGAAACTAAGAAGGTTCCCCATCGCGACTTTTACAACGTTCGAAAAGTTGATACCCACGTTCATCATTCGGCGTGTATGAACCAGAAGCATCTCTTACGATTCATCAAGAGTAAGATGAAGAAGTGCCCGGACGAGATTGTGTTATTCAGGGACGACAAGAAGCTCACATTGAGAGAGGTTTTCGAAAGCATCAACTTGACTGCCTATGATCTGAGCATCGACACCTTGGATATGCATGCACATACAGACTCTTTCCACCGCTTCGACAAATTCAATCTGAAGTACAACCCTATCGGACAATCACGTCTGCGAGATATATTCTTGAAGACCGATAACTTTATCAAAGGGAGGTATCTTGCAGATGTTACAAGGGAGGTCATTTCAGACCTCGAGTCCAGCAAATATCAGATGGTTGAGTGGCGTATTTCAATCTATGGTAGAAGCATGCAAGAATGGGACAAGCTCGCTGCTTGGGTGCTTGACAACAAAATCTTGTCTCCGAACGTGCGTTGGTTGATACAGATTCCCCGGCTGTATGACATGTACAAGGCCAGCAAAATGATGGAGAATTTCGAAGCTGTCATAAAGAATATTTTTCAGCCACTATTCGAGGTTACCAAAGACCCTGCAAGTCATCCAAAGCTGCATATATTCTTGCATCGTGTTATTGGATTTGACAGCGTCGATGACGAGAGCAAAGTCGAGCGTCGACTCTTCCGTAAATATCCTACTCCAAAGGAGTGGAATTCGAAGCAGAATCCACCATATGGCTATTGGATTTATTTCTTGTTTGCTAACATCACCTCTCTCAATGCATTTCGCAAACGACGAGGATTCAACACCTTTCTCCTACGACCTCACTGTGGTGAAGCAGGCGACACAGATCATCTGGCTGCTGCTCTTCTGTGCTGCCATAGCATAAGCCACGGTATCACACTGCGCAAAGTACCGATCTTCCAATATGCCTTTTATCTTGATCAGATAGGGATTGCAATGTCTCCTTTGAGCAATAATGCATTATTCCTGACATACGATCGAAACCCTTTCGTAAGCTATTTCCGAAAGGGTCTCAATGTATCTTTGTCGACCGATGATCCTCTTCAGTTTGCCTTCACCAAGGAGCCTCTGATAGAGGAGTATTCTGTCGCGGCGCAGATCTACAAATTCAGCGCGGTAGATATGTGCGAGTTGGCTAAGCACTCGGTTGACCAGAGTGGTTTTGAGTTGTCACTGAAACAGCGTTGGCTGGGAAAGTATTGCTACCTGCCTGGAGTGCTGGGGAACGATGTCGCCAAATGTAACGTACCAGATGTTCGAGAGTCTTTCCGTCATGAAACATTGAAGGCAGAGCATTCGTTGTAAGTGTAGTGGTTGTTATCGCAAAGACTTAAGCTGACTTCCAGTGGAGCATTGCCAAATATACAGGCGACTACTTACATTTTCAGAAATTCAACCCAAGCATTCCTGGACCGGTAGATGCAGAAACGCCGATTGAAGAAATCTTTGGATCTCCCAAACGATATTTCGAGCAAGTCGCAGATAGCATACCACCTGCCCAGAATAGTCGCATACCGGGCGCGAAATCGACGACTGACATGGACAGCCTGCAAAAGCTACCTAGTCGCAATCGAACAACGTCTAGGGCATCAGTCAGCATGCTTCCGACGACAATAAACCCGGCCTCGACAGAGCCGAAGATATTTCCAGGAATTCTCCATGAGAAAGAAAGAAGACGAAGTCGACAGATCAGCACCTCTGGTGGGTCGAAGAGTCTTAATACTGAGACAATGACATCTGGTCTGGCAAAGTTGGCCGTCAGGGAACAGGAAGAGGTGGATCAAGATGAGCATTCAGACTGAAGTTGCAGGAGCGCAAGTGTGAGACGAAAACCCGGCCGTTGTCATGAGATTGGAGAGGTGCGCCTTGTAGGAGGGATGTCTGGAGAATATGCCGGTCAATCTCTGCTTGATCTCGTCAATCTAGCTGCTTTCCTTCCTTGCTACGCTCCTGGGGACAAGTACGGAGCGGTGGCTGTCATCTCTCCTCTTCTGATCGGGTGATTTCGGAATTCCGAACAGTGGCGCTATGCAGGATCGCCGGCCAGGTCCATCTTCGACAGGCACAAGCCTTCAGATTGCGGGGAAGGTCATGAGCTATCCAAGATCGTTTGAAGCATTCGGTTTCATCGTCAAGTGCACATTGTCGTGAAGACGGTCGACTGTAAATCCTAACTTACCGTGCAGGGCAAGTTGCCCCAAGGGACCAAAGGGGATGTTGACCTGCAACATGCTTCTGTTGGATTGACACAGCACTCGTTGAATTCATGCCATTCAGCTCGTCGGGCATTGTCAACACCCAATGAATCACAACTGTACCAGGCTAGACAAGGTTGGAAACAGTATGATAGAGAGCTACCTAGCTAGAGGGGACTCGTCGCGGAATTGCGGTCTGTAAGCGTCTGACCGGCCATGCGTAGCCCCTCCACCAAACATCATTCATCTATCCCCACATACCTAGTAACTCTTGTGCATCAGCTCGACGCCAAAATACGATCAGCACCTGCGTTCTGTCCTCCAATCACCCTTTCTCTATGTTTTACAGGCGTTGCGATACACTGGACACACATCATTCGCCCTTTTTGTTCCCTCCATTCTCTTCCCATCATTTACACCCTACTTCCCCTTCTCCGCGTTCTCGTCCTAGACGCAATTGCCAGCATCCTCGGCTTGTATGGGCTGGTGCTCAAACTGACATCTGATACAAGATGACCTCCTCTCAGCCCCGTCGCAGGTTTCTACCAGAGCCTATCGGGACCACGGCAAGAAGCTCGAGGCGCCCCAATCGTGGAGACCCAGAGACTCAGCTGGCAGATAGAATAGCCGACCAGCACTCTGCTCAGTCAAGTACTCCTGATAGCCTGCCTCCTAATCAAATGAAAACCACCACAACCACTCGCCGTTTCCTTCCTCAACCGATTGAGATATCTTCAAGGAGTTCTAAGGGCACTAGTGACAAGGGCAATGACAGTAAGCGGGAAGAAGATCAGCACGGGAAAGATAATACGCTCGGCGGCAAGGCTGAAGGCTCAACGGACAGCAAGAATAAGCCACACCGCTTGCTCCCTCAACCGGTGGAGACTTCGACAAAGAGTTCGAGGAAGTTTGCCCCAGAGCCGGTCGAGACAAGTACCAGAAGTAATCGCGGGGAAGGCCGAGAGCAGGACCAGAAGAAACCGCAGTCCCCACGGAGGGGATTCGCTCCCGAACCTGTAAAGACGACGGCCAAGAGTAATCGCAAGAAGCCAGCGGAAAATAGCGAAGGATCTGGACCAGGGCCAACACAAAGAAGGTTTGCACCTGAATCCATTGAAACGTCGAGCAAGAGCAATAGCAGCAAGCAAGCTGAAGCAAAGGAGCAGTCACAACCAAAGCCGACAAGAAGGAAATTCGCACCAGAACCGGTGGAGACTACGGTACGGCGGAGAAAAAAGCAGCCTATCGAAGAAGAGCCAGACCCAGACTCAGACTCTTCTGACGAAAAGGCTGCACCGAGATCGTCTGACGGCTTGAACAGCCTGAGAAAGTTCTCTCCTGTGCTAATAGAAACTGCTCGCGGATCTTTCAGAAGGGGTGACGGCTCACCCGGACTGAGCCGTTCGCAAACAACAGATCAACCAAGTGCTGTCCCCCGATATCTACGACCACCCCTTGTGCCCAGCAACAGTCCGTCTCATAGTTATGAAGACGTGCCCCAGATACATGAATCTCGATTTTCCGCAGCCAGTCTTGCCGAGAAGCAAACACGGCAGCATTCATTCATCGTACCAGAATTGCCATGCATAGACTCGGACTCGAGTGAGGGGAATTCAGCGGTCCCCTCACTTTCTACTTCTCCATCAGTATCCTCTGAGGAATCAACCCATCGACAGCGTACGAATGAACGCCGAGAAAGCCAGGATGGAAGCTTCCAAGGTTACATGCTGTCGCTGGCAGCACACGCTGCTGAAAAGCAATTGAGGGATCAAGCGATGGCGGCATATCCGAATGAGCAAGTACACGAACCCGTCCACCATTTTGCGGTCGAAGACTCGGATGAAGAGTCCTCGTCGGGCAAATTGGAAGGCGACAACGGAATAGACCCAAGAATATTTAGACGAGAGTCCGGCGCGGACCTAGATTGGCATATGAAGGAGATGCGTAGACATCATGCACAACTCGAAGAGGCGAAAAGGGCCTCGAAAGAAGACACCGTTGGGCAAAGCCGATTCTCCGTAGCTGCATTATCAGCAAGGCAGAAGACACATGCCAAAGAAGAGGCTGGAGGGCATCAGAAAGGAGTCGGCTTGACAGAGATGAGAAATGCGGCAAGCCCACCGATGCTGGGGGATGATCTCGTTTTCCCCATGAGTGTCTCGCCAAAAATGACTCGGTGTGACGTCGATCAAATTCCAGTGCCCAGAACTCATGAGCATGAGGAAAGTGAAGACGAGACTGGCGAGTCGAAACTGTGGTGTGCGAATACAGGCGTGCAGAACAATCCAGACGCTGGTCTGTGGATGGGGTTCTGTCAGAAGAAAGACTGCGATGAACAATCTCCTCCGACGCCAATGAGGTCGGGGCTGATGACTCCAGCGGTAGTGGTTGATGATCCAGAGGGTGCATTAGGACTCAAACATGGACGAGCGTTCGATCAGCAAGGACACACTTTGCTGCACCTGCCGCCAACACCTTGCAGCCCGCAGAATGATCCATTCACAGAGTCTATAGACAAGATGCTCAACAAAGAGCTGGGCATTGAAGAACAGATCGAAGAGGAGTTTCACCATGGTTTCATTACACAAATATATAACTATCTCTCGCTTGGTTATCCTTCGCTGGCACACAAGTTCGATCATGAATTGAGCAAGATCGCCAGGGTTCCTCTCGAAGAGCTGAGAAAGGATGATGACCTTGCTGACGCTAAAGGATACGTAGGTGCGCCCGAAGGGGAAGGACTGGATGAAGATTCGGCCAAAGAAGGAAAATGCGCCCGATGGACAGCATTGCGGCTGTATATACATGAATGGGCCCGACAACAGCCTGGAATGGCTGATCGGACGCCGAATGAATGGGGTGTCCGGGCAAGAAGAGGAAGCTGGGCATTCTGAGTTTTGGCGTCTTGTTGCAAATGTTCTTGTAAATGCTCGGGGAGGCGTGGGAGGAGAGCAGCGCTGGAGAGCGCTTCGATATATCCTCGTCGCGATGAGGAGGGCCATCGCTATATGTTCTTACCCCCGGGGGGTGAATCCCTCAGACCTTACATATCTCCTGCCTGCCGCTGTCTGACGGGGCCGCGCATGTTGAGAATGCATGATCGTAGAAGCTGTGATAGTAAGCTCTCTGTCTATCCTCTGATTGGGCACGCGTACTCACGACGCCGGCCAAAGCCACAGCTGCCGCTACAGCCACCGCAAACGCTACGTCCAGGAACGCGAAGGAGTAGTAACGGTGCTCGTCGAACCGTATGTCGGCATGGATGTCACGCCGATGCCGCAGAGATCCGCGCAACATGTTTTCTGCCCCTCGCTGCTCGTATCGGTCCGGTCAAAGACCGGAGTGGAGGCTGGGATTCCCTGGTAAGATCTCTTGCGACGTGGCTCCGGTATCGAGCAGCGTTCGCCTCGTACCCAGCCGTCGCCTCTCGCACCGAGTACCGCCGAAGTCAACGTTGGTGACACAGTGGGAGGTTAGATTGGCTTGGACTTGGATCGGACCGGCATCTTTCACGTTCTGACGTCTGCCCCACCACCAGCATCGGACGAGGCACAGACAGCTTTCCACCGCCACAAAAGTCCCCCCATCTCAACAATTCACCCCCCGAACGGTTTGGCCCCCGTTTGATTGTATAGAAAGCTTCAATTCACTGGCATGATGTCGGGCCAATTGATCAGTCATGACGAAGATTCAAATGTCGGGTACGTCAAGCTGCCTACCTCAGCCGCCCCTTCCTGGCGGTGCTCTGCGACTGCAACTACAAGTCGATATCCCGACCTCCAGCTCTACCCACACCAATTCCAATCGCTGCCAACATGCTGATCGATACTGGTGACAGGACTGTGGAGCTCAAGGAGAACACTATAATCGTCGTTCTCGGAGCTTCGGGAGATCTCGCCAAGAAGAAGACATTCCCAGCCCTGTTCGGCTTGGTATGGAAGTGTCCGGGGGTACTTCGACTTCGCTGACGGCAACAGTTCCGCAACAAGTTCCTACCCAAAGACATCAGAATCGTTGGATATGCCAGAACGAAGATGGACCGCAACGAATACCTGAAGCGAGTCAAATCATACATCCAAACTCCAACCAAGGACGTCGAGGAACAATTAGAGGCTTTCTGCGAAGCTTGCACATATGTTGCGGGACAGTACGATCAAGATGAGCCCTTCCAACAGCTTAACAAGCATCTCGAAGAGTACGAGAAAGATCGAAAGGAGGGTAACAGGGTCTTCTACATGGCATTACCGCCTAGCGTCTTTATTACCGTATCGCAGCATCTGAAGAAGAATTGTTCTCCGAAGAATGGCATTGCACGAGTCATCGTGAGTAGTGCAGCCTTATCGCATAACTGCGCTAATGTCTACAGGTCGAGAAACCATTTGGAAAGGATTTGCCGAGCTCTCGCGAGCTTCAGAGAGCTCTTGAACCTGACTGGAAGGAAGAAGAAATCTTCCGTATCGACCACTATCTCGGAAAGGAAATGGTGAAGAACTTACTCATCCTCCGATTCGGAAACGAGTTCTTTGGCGCGACCTGGAACCGAAATCACATCGACAGCGTTCAAATTTCCTTCAAAGAGCCATTTGGCACCGAAGGACGAGGTGGATACTTTGACGAGTTCGGCATCATTCGCGATGTCATGCAAAACCATCTCCTTCAAGTCCTGACCTTGTTGGCCATGGAGCGACCCATATCGTTCTCCTCGGAAGATATTCGAGACGAAAAGGTGCGTGTGCTTCGTGGTATTCCCGCGATCGAGCCAAAGAACGTCATCATCGGCCAATACGGAAAGTCGTTGGATGGCACGAAGCCAGCGTATAAGGAGGACGACACAGTTCCCAAGCATTCGAGGTGTCCCACATTCTGCGCCATGGTTGCCTTTATCAAGAATGAAAGGTGGGATGGCGTACCATTCATGCTCAAGGCGGGCAAAGCTTTGAACGAGCAGAAGACCGAAATCAGGATTCAATTCAAGGATGTCACGTCTGGTATCTTCAAGGACATCCCGCGTAACGAGCTCGTCATTCGCGTTCAGCCCAACGAGTCGGTCTACATCAAGATGAACTCAAAATTGCCGGGCTTGTCGATGCAGACAGTGGTCACCGAGCTGGATCTCACATATCGGAGACGCTTCTCCGATCTCAAGATTCCAGAGGCCTATGAGAGTTTGATCCTTGACGCCTTGAAGGGCGATCATTCCAACTTTGTCAGAGATGACGAATTGGACGCTAGTTGGAGGATCTTTACCCCCTTGCTGCATTATCTGGATGGGAAGGAGGAAATCATTCCCATGGAGTATCCTTATGGTAAGTTCAAGACAGTTCTTCTCTATGATTGGGTGCTAACAATTGCACGCAGGATCACGAGGCCCAGCGGTGCTCGATGACTTCACCGCAAGCTATGGCTACAAGTTTAGCGATGCGGCGGGATATCAATGGCCGATGGCCAGTGCACCTAATAAGCTGTAAGGCTGGAAGTTGGGAATGGTGGCCGTCTCGGGAATGATGCATGTGAATAAAACGGCGACGCATGAAAGGGGGTTTCTCTCGTCTTGCAGCCCCAAGGTAGACAATGCTATGATTTCATGCTGTTGATTAATCTGAAGGTAAGAACGATTAATGCGAGATCTCTTTTCTCTCGCAACCCCAGGGTAAGACAATGCTATGATTTCACGCTCGGACAAGGAACGGATTTTTTTGGAAATACTTTGTTGAACGATGTGACGTTCTGCCGTCGAGGTAGCGCATATTCGCCAATTCTCGTCTGTAGCGCTTCCCTTCGCCTGAGGATCTCGTCCGTCCTATCGACCGAACCGTGCGTCGTCTTCTGTGAGAGACGCGTCGAAGTCTGTATCCATACATCCAGCGAGTTTTCCAGCGCTTCTGCCTTTGTGAAAGAGCTCCAGGGGGGGGGAGGGGGGGGTTCTTCGCCTTGCCGTCTCCGTTAATCCGTCTGAGGCGCCCACACCTCCCTTTGCCCCTTATCCTCTGCCGCTTCCGATCTCAAACAATCTATCTACACCGCGAAGCTGAATAGCCAGTGAAAAAGGCCGTGATGGAGCCCCAACGAATCAACCAGCCAACTCCTCCTTCCTATGCAACCCCCTCCAATGCCTCTGCACCTCCTCCACCACATCTTTCACCTTCGCCTCCTCCTGCCTCTTCCTCTTCTCCCCTCCTTCTTCCACACCTCCCCTTCCCTTCCTGACTTTCGGCAACCAAGTCCACTTCATCGTCTTGCCGTCCTTGAAGCCCATCTCCAGGGCTGCCGGGCTGGTGAGCGCGGAGGAACGGGGGAGGAGTTGGGTTTTTATGGCGATGCGGGAGCGTGCGGTGGGGGGGAGGAGCGAGAGGATCAGGCGCGGGACTTTGGCGTGCGGGGAGAAGGGGGAGAGGGTGGTGTGGAGGGAGGTCAGGTAGGTGGTTTTCATTTTGGGGTGGGAGGGATTCTCGTAGGGATAGGGAGGTTGAGAGGGTGGGGGGGGGGGACGCGGGCAGGTGCTGCTGGTGGGTGTGTCGTGTGACAAATGGTAGGGATGTTCTACTGTGGGCGAGGCGCTGTCTGTAGATATTTGTGTTGGAGAGGTTGTTTCGATGGGATTAGAAGCTGCAGAGAGCGTGCCGTAGCCAAGCAACTTCCGTGCTCTGGTACAGGAACGAAGCACTTCCTGTGGCGGTCAGGTAATGTAGCGCTCATTCGATGGAATGGATGTGCTGTGGTGTCAGAGCGGTTTCGGCAATTGAGGTTAGGGCGATGAGTCGCTGAATCGAGATATCTGAAGCTTCAAGGATGTAGCCCAGACTGTGAGGATGCGGTGGCCATCGTGAATCCGGGACAAGTTCGTAGATTGAGTTGTTGGCTGGGACTTGTGGAAATACTTTCAGATCAAGGACTTTCTCCGCGCTTGCCAAGCCCGCTCCTGGAGCTTCAAGCCACGTGCAGGTCTCCCTGCTAAGAACTTCCCGTCGAAAACAACCTCTCAAGTTGGCATTTCTATGGCTTCACAATCCCTCTCAGCGCGTCTCCAAGCCCAAGCAGATACTTACAAGAACACCTTAACGCTAATACAACGACTGCAAGAACTTCCATCCACGCCAGGTACATCTTCCAACTCCGATTCCGATCCGCGCCTCGAGCTTTCGTCTGAGATTCATCAATCGCTAAAGGAGCAGGAAGATGAGCTAGAGACGCTGCGGCAGGAGGTTGATGATGATGCTACGACCAATTTCTCAGGCGGGTATGTTGGGGGTGGGAGTGTGAGGAGGAGGAATAGCGAGCAAGTGCGAGAGAGGGAGAGAGTTGCTGCTTTGGTTGCGAGACTTGGGGAGGATTTGAAGATGTATGACGATATCACAACTCTGTTTTTATGTCGCTGATTTCTTTGCAGAGCTCGATCCTCTTTTAGAAAAGCACAACTGGAAGCCAAGCGCAATGCCGATGCCGCGAAACGCAAAGAACGGGAATTCCTTTTCGCCAATCGAAGCAAAGATGCTGATGGCCCGGTGCCTGCACGACGCAAGGGCCAGGAGAAACTCACACAGGATGAGCTCGCTCTCGAAGCTTCCTCCGACGTTACTGCTGCCCTGCGGAGGACGCATGCGCTGCTACAAAGCAACATCGAGCAGTCGCAATTTGCGCAACAGACACTAGATGAAAGTAGTGAGGCATTGGCTTCACTGAGCGACAGCTACGCTGGGCTGGATTCGTTGTTGAAGAGCAGTGGCGGGCTCGTGAGGCAGCTGATAAGGAGTAATAAGAGTGATACATGGTACTTGACGACAGCATTCTATATCTTGGTCGTGACTATCGGATGGTTGGTATTTCGCAGGATTTTGTATGGGCCTCTTTGGTGGCTAGTTTGGCAGCCGTTGAGGTTGCTCTGGTGGTTCGTCACGGTGACGCTGACGGGCGTGGGTATTGTGGGTGGACAGAAGAGAGTTGTTTTCTCTTCCAGTGTTGCAAGGATGCCTCAGTCAATGACCCTGAGCACGGCGGAAAGACCCACCTGGGCAGCTGACAGACCAGCCGCGTATGTGTCTGTGGGAGCCAAAGGAGGCGGCTGGGGCTTAAAGAGACCTCAGGAGACCCCGGATGCGGAAAGCAAGAAGACAGAGAAGAGTATAGTGGATAAGATAGGAGAAATGACGGAAGAAGAGGGTGCAGAGAACAACAGAGGAGAGACTGTTCTGAAGGAAAGGGCCGAAGAAGATCCTCCAAACCCAAAGAAGAGGATGTACGAACAGGAAGACGAAAAGACGCCCCAGAAGAGGGATGAGCTGTAGACTTTGAATAGACTTATTTTCCCTGCCGGGTCCTTGCCTCATCGAAAATCGAGATCCAGAGGTCTCGCGCTGTTCAATTAAATACGTGTGTCAGCCACACAGGAGAGTGTTGGTTCTGAAATACAGGCGGTAACACAGATGTATGGGATGCAATTTCACAGATGAGGTCCGCCCCGAAGTTCTTCCGTGCCAAGAAGTGGAAGCGGTCTCTGGGGAAAAGCGCGCCCCCGACGCGTCAAGCTCCGCTCCGCTATCCTGCGATCGACCTACAGATCCATACGCTCGCGCACCTTCCTGGCTCTGCAATCAGTCCCCACCATCAATCGCATCCACGGTTCGAGAGCCGAAGTCGGCGACCGTTTTCGACCGCATCTCTAACCACCAAAGCCCCCCCCTCTGACTTTCAGGTTCACTCGCGAATACTTACCCCTCCCCCGCGTCGCCGGCATGGCGAATTTCTTCGACAACAAGGCGCGGGCAGCAAGCACTGCAACGGGCTCATCCTCCAAACCGCAACAGAATTCTGCAAAGGCAGAGAGGGCACAACCATGGGTGGAAAAGTACAGGTCAGTGCTGGACTCTAGCCGGGTGCCCTGCTGTTATTTGGCGGGTTGGACTGATGAATTTGAGGCAGACCCAAGGATCTGAGCGAAGTCAAGGCCCAGGACCATGTTGTCGGTGTGTTGAGACGCATGCTGAATTATGGCAATATGCCACACCTGCTTCTCTACGGTTCACCTGGAAACGGGAAAACCAGCACAATCCTCGCACTAGCTCGAACTCTCTACGGTCCACAATTATTTCCATCGCGTGTTCTCGAGCTCAACGCTTCTGACGAAAGGGGAATCTCAATCATCCGGACGAAAGTTAAGGTAAGAAGAATCATTCGATACGCGGGCAAGAAATACTCAAACAACTTGGACAGGACTTCAGCAGGCTTCAGTTGTCCAATGCTCCTATCAGCGAAGAATATAGGAAACGCTACCCTTGTCCCCCGTTTAGGATTTGCATTCTTGACGAGGCGGATGCATTGAGTCAGGACGCACAGTCTGCCCTGCGTCGGGTTATGGAGATTCACAGTGCCAACACTAGGTTCACGTTGATTTGTAACTACGTATCTCGCATTATCGACCCAATTGCGTCAAGGCCAGTCTCACATCTCCATGCTCTCTCTTGCCATTGATTTTCGAGATTGCTCACTCTTTCGATCTAGATGCTCGAAATTCAGGTTTAAGACACTGGCCGGGATTGATGCTGGGGCTCGTCTGATAGAGATTGCAGACAAGGAGAACGTCAAATTCGAAAGTGGAGTAATTGAAAAGCTACTCGAAGTCTCAGAAGGCGACATGCGCCGTGCCGTCACTTATCTCCAAAGCAGTTTCAACCTCACTTCGGCTGCGGTGGCAGTTTCCACAAAGGGGAAGAGGGGAAAGAAGATCATCGAGTCTGATGACTCGGATGAGGACATGGCAGACGTCTCTATACCTGGTACATCCGCTGTTACAGTACGGACCGTTGAGGAGATCGCTGGCGTCATACCTTCCTCGGTGATCAATGACTTGGTTTCAGCGATGCAACCTTCGAAGCGCGTTACAGTCTACGAAGCTGTATCGAAGCAGGTTACGGACATGGTGGCTGACGGGTGGAGTGCGAACCAAGTCTTGTCCCAGCTCTACATCGTGCTTGTTGCTGACGAGACGTTGGATCCTCGAAAGAAATTGCAAATCTTTGCTATTTTCAGCGAAGTAGACAAACGGTTGGTAGATGGATCTGAAGAAGCGATGGCAATACTAGATCTCTCACTGCGAGTGGCAGCGGTGCTTGGTCAGAAGAAATGAGACTGAGGATCTACCAAATGCTCGCCGATGTACTGAGATTAGCAATCGGAGTTGTTCACAATGACCGAGGCATAACCAGCAAAAAGATCTTCTACAGCGCTGCCTACCTCCAGAGCCTCAAAAAACCACTCATAGGTCTTCCATGGATAGCAACGCTTCGCACTCGTGTCGCTCACTACTTCGCCTATGCAGGGTTTTGGCCTACGGACGACAATAAAAACACACTCGGCCGGGCAACCTACTCGGGACTTGTCTTATCATGGTTATGATCAGGCCAGAAAACCGCAGTCCTGATCATTGTGGTCCTATCCCCCACGTGGACGCCCACGGCCAATTGAACCCTCGTCATCGCCTTGGTTCCGCTTCTTCGAGGCTTCACTTTCCCAACACCAGTCTCAGCATCTGCATTAAGATGGTAGCATGGCTTCCTCTGTTTGCTGCGACTGGGGAGTCTTGGGCAGAGATCCGGGATGCTGGGTCAATTTGTGGCCTCCTTTCTCCGACTTGACCAAATTGCTATCTCCAAGCATGCCTGATTGGGACTTCGTTTTAGCGACTTCCTTGTTCGGCTCGCTTTGAGGGGCTTGGGTCCCGCTATGCTCCTTTGTTCGCCAGACCGGCTGCTCGCCAACCGGGTTTGCTCCTTGGTGTGGTCCGCTTTTTGTGGCTGTCTCCTCTTCTCTCACACCTTGGTGACTTTATCTTTCCCTTTCGCCACCGGCTTCGCGGAGTGTTCCTCTTCGTCGTCCGATATCGGTATCGTATTCTTCGAGGCTGGAGCCCTGGCTGTGATGTTGGAGCCGCCTGAGGATTCAGCTTTGCCTTTCCTGAATACATTGGCCCGAGTCTTGGCGAGCTTTTCCATCATGCACACCAGTGCTTTTGACCAGACTTTGAACTCGTCAAAATCCTCGCCACGCTCGTTGCCATATGCCAGGATTAAAGGTTGCATGATGAAGTTGACGGGCTTATCATCCCAATCATGATTTTGCTTCTCAATATCCGTTATGACATGAGCTTCGATGATCTTCGAATCAACAGAGAAATTTCAATCTCTTGAGGTGAAAACAGGGCCTTGGTCTTGACGAATTGGCCGTGAACGTGATAAGCTAGCTTCCTGGCTCGTTCAAACACAGCCTTCGATTCTTTAATTCGTGTGCTAGTATCCTATACGTCGACGTTTTGTAACAGCACTTTGCAGCTGCTGACGACTTAATGTGCAATCGTTGCAAACGCCTCACTCTTCAGCTTTCAAATATGCGTGATGCCATTGCTACCAGCATCTGCTGTGAGACCGTTTTCTGTGGTGTTGAGCTTGTGTACGGTCATGGCGCGCCACTGCTGCAGCATTTTGTCTCGGCCTACTCCCATCATTAGCTATACACAACAAGCAGGAGGGAGAACAGACTGTCGGTGCCCATTTCTAGCATAGAAAGAGCTTCTTTTCCACATCAACCTGGCGACCTCCATGTTTGCAATCTCGAAGGTAAAAGAATTGACTACTAAAGAACTTGCTAACCAGGGTGACGAGTCAGCAGTGCCGTCCAGAGGTGGCGTGTGCTGATCCTGCCGTCGCAAGCTGCTTGCAAGCCATTTGCAGAGGCAGATTTCTTGCCACCTTTAGGGCCGAGCATGACTCGGATTGCTTCTTTGACCTCTCCAGATTTCGCGAGGAGAGGGTCTGCATAGTACTTCTTTATCCATATTTTGCACATAGCAATGATGATCTAGAGTTCGTGCTGCACCTCGTCTTCTGGCACGCATCAACCGCATCTCTTTTCGATAGTGTGAGGGCGTCCACCTGAGCTTCCTGTAATCAGGCCTCACGCTCCCCATACTCCTCCTTCAAAGCCCTTGTCTCTTCTCCAAAGTCTTTGATTTCTTGTCTGAGTCCTTCTTTTTCGTCCTTGAGGTTATTGAGTCTGTCATCCAGCTACTCGTTGCGTCCCCTCAGGCTGCTGGCAGTCCTTGGTTCATCTTGCGAAGGTTCTTTCTGTGAAAATTTTGCGCCTGTTTTCCTGTGTTAATGTCCATCGAAATAGGCTTTCATTCGTGCCTCGGCGCTGTCTGATGTGTCCTTTTAGTCGAAAGACTTGTCATTTATCCCATAAGGCACTGCATCAGTGTAATCTTTTGAAGCAAAGCTGTAATTGCTGGGCACAAAATCACTTGTCCCTCTGTCTTGTTGATCGTACTTCACCACGTTCCGAGTCTCAGAGTTTCTTTCTGAATACGTTGAGCCGATTACTTTGGATCCAACGTCCAGGCTTAAATTGACAGACTGGTCCCTGGATGAGCTCCCCTTTCCTGCTTGGCTCCCGTGCTCTCAATCTAAGTTCTCTCTTGGTTCAAGGCCCTTCTTGCAAGCCTTGTTCATTTCCATAAACTTACTCTCAAGCAATCTCCCCTTACTTGTTCTAGTATTGTTCAATAGAATGAGCTTCAGCGGAAGGACAAGAAGAAGAAAGGCACTGGAGAGCTGGGGGATGACGAAGAGGCAGGTAATTGTGCATGCTCTTTCAATCTCTTGCAGAGCTTTCCATGCTTGCGAGCGGAAAGACGGGGAGTTGAAGAACTTTACTGATTGGACGAAGGAAGTTTTCGCGAAGTGGCCAGTGGAAGAGGCATATGAAGAGTGGAGCGGTCAACGGGTCTGAATCTCCTCATCCATCTCCTGTGCCCTGGCCAGACCAGTCCTCAGCCCAATTGGGGGATAGCCTACTCTTCATATTAAATACACCACGCTTCTCTTTTCAATTTCAATCCCTCGCACATCTCCCATCCACCCTATACCTCACTTACGTCCACTTTTCACCTCATCTACCTATCTATCATCTCAGTCCTGTGTCCACTCCGTTCTGAAATTCTCTTCAGCACCTGGGACAGTCCTTTCTAGAACGAACTTACAATGGCAACTCAGGGCATTGTGCTTGGTCTCAAAGACAAGGAAATCAAACAAACAGGTAGAGCTCTGATTTCAGCTAATGATCAGGCGATTGTGATCTGACTGCAGAAGCAGCGTCCACTCCTGCATTAGGTGAGCTCAGAGCCAAGCCTACTTCAGGTGTGTTTTGAGCCACTTCCAGCCCAAGAACGAAGCGAAAGTACTTTGGTGAATGATGGCCCCTCAATTTCAGATGCTGACGCTACCAACTTTCTGAAAGTCCCAAATCCAGAGCGAGCTGCTGAGTTGAAAGAAGCACGTAAAACTGCTTAAGTGAAGAATCGTCAATGGATGATCATTGGGATCGATTTTGGCGTAACGTTCAGGTTAAGCAGATCTTTCGCGACCCGAGATGCTGCTGAATCGGTTGAAGGCTGTTTCGACATCGCGACAAGGAATGGCAGCCGAGAAGTGCAAGTCACCAAACAGTGGTCTGGGGGAGGCAGGCAGCTTGATCTGCTTGAGAAAGTTACTTCACGTTTTGCACCTGCCAGTGAGAATTCCGGGCTCAGGGAGGACGCCTAGGGCTACCAAGTCCTCCTGCGTATGAAAAGTTACTCCTGGTTCAAGCTTTTGCTGGACGAGAACACGGACGCCACCAGGCATACGATCATCTGCTGTTGCGCCAGAGTGCAGCGTGTGGCCTAATGGATCTATCGCCCAACAAGACGGCGGAAGAGCTTGCTGCTGACTTTCTGAAGTATGTATACAAATATGCGCAAGGGTCTCTTGGAGAAGTGATCGGCAAAGGTATGGTCAGGAAGACGCCATGCCCACTATTATCTCACATTTCCATCCACCTGGGGTATTAAGGCAAGGAAGCTTACTCAAGAAGCTGCGAAATTGGCTGTGATCGGGACTCGGATCTTTTCAGACGTCGCAGATAAACTATCCATGATTGAAGAACCCGAAGCGGCAGCAATCTCTGCCATCAAGTCCACTCTTGAACGCTTTCCTACAACATAACCGTTCGATGTATGTTTACTACGGTAGGAGGCATAAGTAATGTTAGCGCACGCTAGTAATGCCTTGTAAATGCCAAGATAGAACGCCACAAATCACTTAATTAGAACTAGCCTCTTCAATATCTTGTATATTGTCCATCTGCGTCAATTACTGCTTAACATCTTACTGACATTAACTTAAGTAGCTCATCAAGATAGGCCTCTGACACAGCATTTCATGCAGTAATAATAGCTGCGCGTAACGCGTTATATTATGTAAGAGAATCATCATAATACTCTTATATCCACTCTTTTATTTAATTTCACATCATCTTAATTAGATTTAAATTGAGAGAGAATGAAGATCATTATATATATATTATTTCTCTTTCTTATAAATCTTTAATAATATCTTTTACAGTATAAGCTAATGCAGAATCTTATATAAAGATTAATTGATCTTCAGCATTATTTTAAAGATGTAATTAATCATTAATAATAGATATAATTCGCGCTCGATATATCTTCTCTTAAATTTTATCTTATTCTTTTTCTTAAAAGATATTAAACTCTTTTTTATCTTCATTAAAACAGTCTCAAAATATTCAGTCTTTGCGTTATTAATAACGTTCAACTATATATATTAAATTTCATTCTTTATCAGCTTAACGTGTAATATAGATCTTTATATAACGATCTTTATTAACTTATATTTTATTACTCTATAATATCTTTCTTTATTATTTAGAGATTTATTTAATATATTTAATAGTCTGATGTAAATAAACTTATTAATTATATTTAGAAATAGAAGATTTTCGGCGAGTAATGCATTAAGAAAAGTTAGTATTTTGTAGAGCAGTTCTAACAGTATAAAAACTAATATTAAGCTCTAAAATAATAGGAATTTTGATTTATAGAGTATGTTAATTTGTTTTTAAGACATATATTTATATAATTATATCTTTAATCTTCTCTTAAGTAAGTGTTAAAGACCTGTTCTTGCGTTTTTAAGGCGTAACTTGATGATTGACGGCGTAGAATATTTGACGTAAAGAAAGATTAAGTTGATCGCGAATTTTGCTGTGAGAGAGGTCTATTTCGCGTAAAGTTTGAATTTGAAGATGTTGATCACGGGTTATCTGCGTAAAGGCATTTGGAGACGTTTGAGGCCTATCTGCGTTAGTATTCATTGCGTAGAATAAGCAGAATAAGCAGAATGAGCAGAATGAGCAGAATGAGTAGAAAAAACGCGTCAAATAGCTGTAAAATAAGGACAGGGATAGAGGGTAAATAACGCGTTTTG
>JAABUK010003442.1_pt1 | contig 26729 bp, 23 predicted proteins | sample 5559141 | NCBI WGS metagenome assembly JAABUK01 (sample SAMN10711869, study PRJNA513367) | rock metagenome | isolation source: Antarctica rocks | place: Antarctica: Victoria Land, Pudding Butte nord | collected 2016-01-03
CTGACGCTCCGCGTTCTTTGATGGAGCGATTCATTCTTTAAGCTCTATGAAAACCCAAAGACTCAGACACGTTTTCAAGATTGTTGCACCGATCAACAGAGTTACTGGTCGCGCGTGTAACAGACTTTCTCTTTCCGAAAAGCGGCATGCTTCAGCGTTTCAGGAGAATTTGGGTGTCCTCAGTTTCGCGCTTCCGAGCCAGCCGCATCTTTTTTGGTGATGGCCAAATAGATGACCAAGCCTAAAATCATGGCGAGAAACAAGAAGCTGGTGCCCACCGTTCCCAGGTTGAGGCCGCCCAAATTGCGCGGCTGCGACAGGAAATCTCCGAGCGAGGCGCCCAGAGGACGCGTCAAAATGTAAGCCATCCAGAACGCGAGAATGCCGTTCAACCCCAACTTCCAGTGCGCGACTGCGATGGCGGCAATAAGTCCGGCGAAGATGAAAGCCGATAGCAAATAGCCCAGATGAAACTGCTCGGCCACCAGGTCGCCTGCTGCGGTTCCCAAAGCGAAAGTGAACAAGATCGCCAGCCAGTAGAAGGCTTCGCGTGGGGTTGTGTCGATGTCGTGAACGGAAAGCGTTTTCTCTTTGGCGCTCCAGGCCGCGAAAGTGAGAGCCAGCAGAACGCTAAACGCGATTGTCGTCGTCACTAAAGAAATCCCGAAATGATCGGTCAGGTTGTCGGTAATCAAGGTGCCGACAACGCTCAACAAAACCACAGCCAGCCAGTAAAGACCCGCCACATATTTCCGGCTGCGGAACTGAAAGAACAACGCGACGATCAACAGGCTGCCCATCACGTAAGTCGTATTGGTGAGACCGAAATGCAGGTTTACGTTCAGAAAGTCCGCGAAAGTTTCGCCCACCGTCGTACAGAGAACCTTGATTATCCAGAAGAAAAGTGTCACTTCCGGCACTTTGTTCAGCATCTGGCGACCTACTGCGGCAGCCGCATTGCGTTGTGAGCCGACGTTTATCAAATTGCTCATTTCACTGCTCTCCTCAACTTCAGTTGCTTGGCTTCAGTTGCTTGATGCTTAGTCGTTGTGCGAACGCGTGCCTCGCAGCAAACGCGCTTCGGTATGCACTGTGTTTGCGGCTTCAACCCTGAGAAGGGATGAGAGTTCTCAAGCAACGTGTTCGCATCCACAACAAATCGGCGCGATTTTGTGCGCGAAACATCACCAAACAGCACTTATCGAGTACTCGATAAGTGCTGTTTGGTGAGCGAAACAACCTCGTTACTTTTTGGCCTTCGCGCCATTTCTCTTAGCACGCGCCGCAGCTTCGGCTTTGGCTGCATCGGCGGCATCAGCTTTTTTCTCGACTTGCTCTTTGCCGGGCGTTGTCACTTCGACGTTGGCAATTCTGCCGGTTTTCGCGTCCACCATGACTTCGCGCATGGTACGACCCGAGCGCACCATCACGCCATACTGCCAGGTTCCTTCCTCGTTTTCCAAGCGCGTTTTCTCGGTCACATGGCCAGGAAACTTCTTCAGCACAGTTGCAGTCGCCTGCGCGGCGGAAACGCGGAAGTGCGGCGTGCTTTTCGCGGACGCCATGGAAAGCGCCAAGCCCAATGTCGTCAACAGCCCGACGCCGCCAGCCAGCGCGCGAATCGGCACCCGAGTTTGAATCTGTCTTTTCATTTTCTTTCTCCTGACTGGCACCTGTTTGAATGCACCGGGTGCTCTTGTCATGTCTTATGACACTCGAATGGCACCTGAAGTGTCTGAGAAGACCGTGAGAAATACTTGAGAGTTTTCACACTCGTCGCAGCAATTACCGAGTACTCGATGGCGCTTCCAATTCGCGCTCGATTTCGGTGAAATCAGTTTCGGCAGTCGTCATCCGTCCACCGATTGGGCCGCGCAGATTCTCGCTCGCCACATACAAAACTGGCGCCACAATCAGAGTAAACAATGTCGAAACCGAAAGCCCGCCAATGACGGCGACAGCCAGCGGTTTCTGCATCGCCGCGCCCGCGCCCAGGCCCAGAGCAAGCGGAAACAACGCTAAAATCGCGCCCATAGTCGTCATCAGAATCGGGCGCAGGCGCGCTTGTCCGGCTTCTGCCATCAGCTCGATGAGCGGACGATGCGGCTCGCGTTCGCGCAGTTGGTTGAAGAAATCGAAGAGCACGATGCCGTTTTCCGTGACCACGCCGACAATCATGATTGCGCCCGTAAAGCTGGAGATATTGAGCGGCGTTTTGGTCACGAACAAGCCCAGCAACACGCCGAAGAGCGACAAAATCGCGGCGAAGAACAACGCCAGCGATTGGCGGAACGAGCGAAATTGAACGACCAGCAGCGTCGTCACCAGCAAGAACGCCAGCAGCAAAACCGTTCCCAACTGCGCGAACGATTCCTGCTGGCTCGCGTACAATCCGCCGTATTCCAGGCGATAGCCGGGCGGCAATTTCAGTTTTTGCGATAGCTGGTTTTGCACATCGCGCACGCCGCTGCCCAAATCTCGCCCTTCCAAACGCGCCGTGACAGCGACCATTTGCTGCTGGTTTTCGCGCGTGATCAAGGGCGTGCCGGGCTGCAATTCCAAAGTCGCCAGCGAACGCAGCGGAACTGTGCCGCCGTTTCGAGTACTCGATGTGGCACTTAAAAGCGCCGGAGCCGCAATCGACACATCCGGCAAACTTTGCGGATCGAGGTTACGCAAAACACCCGCAGCGCGCACGCGCACATCAATGCCTTCTTCGCCCTGCTGCAACGTCGTCGCAACGCTTCCGCGCAAAGCCGCCTGCGCCGCGGAAGTCACGGCATCCACAGTCAGGCCATAACGCGAAGCGCGCGCGCCATCCACGCGAACCGTCATCGAAGGGCCGCTTTCGACGACGCCATTGCTCGAATCGACAACGCCTGGAATCTTGGAGATGATGTCGTTCGCCTGGCTTGCGACTTTGGTCAAAACCGCTGTATCGTTGCCGAAGATTTTGACTTCGATGGGCGAAGGCGAACCCGCGATGTCGCCGATGCCGTCCTGCAAAATCTGGATTAAATCGACTTGCAGTTTCGGCTGCGTGCCCTCGATGCGGCTGCGCACATCGGACATCACTTCGTCGGAAGCGCGCGTGCGCTGCTTGTTCAAGCGCACCAGAATATCGCCCTGGTTCTGCTCTGACAGCTCGAGGCCCGAACCGGAACGCGCTCCGCTCAGGCGCGACCACGCCGCAACTTCGGGCGTTTTGCCCAACAGACCTTCGACTTGGCGGCAAACGAGGTCGGTTTCGGCCAGCGACGTTCCCGCCGGCATTTTGTAGTCGATGACGAACGCGCCTTCATCGAACTCGGGGAAAAAGCCGGTTTTCAAATTCGTGAACAAGCCATACGAACCCAGCGCAACCGGCATCAACAACAGGAAAATGACGAGCGGATGTCGCAGCGCCCAACCTAAAACGCGCCCGTAAAAGCCAGCCACGCGGTCGAACAACGATGGAAAAAAGCGTAGAAACCGTTGCAAACCGCTCGTTCGAGTACTCGATGTATCATGTTCCACCGTCTTCAAAGGCAATAGATAGTCGGCTAAAATCGGCGTCAATAAAAGCGCCAAAACCAGCGACACAAAAAGCGTGGCGACCATGACAATCGCCAGCGGCGCGAAGAACTGGCCGGTCACGCCGCCCAAAAACGTCAGCGGCAGAAACGCTGCCATCGTTGTCAGCGACGAGCCGACCATCGCGGGCGTGATCGCCTGCAAACCCGCGACAATCGCCGCCGAACGCGAACGCCCCTGCTCCAACTCGTGGAACATGTTCTCGACCACGACAATGCCGTCATCAATCACCAAACCGAGCGCGACGGCCAGCGCGCCCAGCGTCATAATGTTGAGCGTTTCGCCCAGCAGTTTCATCAGGCTGAAGGTGATCAGAAGCGTCAAAGGTAGCAGCAAAAGCACGATTGTCGCGGCGCGCCCGTTGCCCAAAAACAGCATCAGGACCACGAGCGCCAGCACGCCGCCGATGAGAATCGACTCGACGACGCTGCCTTCGGATTCCTGCACGATTTGCGACTGGTCGTAAAACGACGACGTGGAAACGCCGCGCGGCAGGGTTTTGCCCAGTTCCTGCAAGGCAGCGCGCACTTCCTGAGCGACTTGAACCGTGTTCGCTTCCGGCTGCTTGATAACGTTCAAAACAACGCCCGGCTTGCCGTTGCCACTCGCCAAAATCGTCGGCTGCGCGATTGTGCGCGAGACATCGGCGATGTCGGAAACCAGAACCGGGACGTTGCCTTTGGTCGCCACCGTGACATTGCGCAAATCGTTTTCATCGCGCAAAAGTCCGGTCACGAATATTTCGTAGCGCTGATACGAGTAATCGAATTGCCCGACCGAAGAAATGTTGTTCGCTTTGGCGACGGCATCTTGAACGTCTTGCAAAGTCAATCCGCGCGCCGACAAAGCCGCAGGTCGAACTGAGAGCAGAAACTCGGGCGTATCGCCGCCGGTGATGCGGATTTGCGCCACGCCGGGCAAGCGCGCCAAGCGCGGGCGAATGGTGTAAATCGCCAGGCGTCGCAATTCGACCAGGCTCAGATGATCCGAACTCAGGCTGTAGCCCATAATCGGAAAAATCGAGGGATTGATAATTTCGGCTGTGATGTTGGCGCCCGCAGGCAAGCTCGCGCGAATTTCGGAGATTTTGCCTTGCACGCGTTGCAGCGCCAACTGCATATCGGTGCCGGAAGAAAACGACACATCCAAACCGTTGCTGCCATGACTGGTCGTGGAAGCGACGCGCGTCACGCCGGGAACCGTGCTGACGGCAGCTTCGAGAGGTCGCGTGACTTGAGTGACAGTCGCTTCAATCGGGATGTCGCCCGCCTCGCCCGAAATCACGATGCGCGGCACCGTCAGTTGAGGAAAAATGGCGACCGGCAAGTGAGCCGAAAAATAGCCGCCCAACAAGCACGAAATGAGAACCAGCGTCAAGACCGCTTTGCGATGATGCCACACCAGACGCGTCAATTTCATGGCGTAGCGCCTTTGGCTTGGGTGTTATCGAGTACTCGAATCGGCGCGCCATCGTCCAGTTGATAGGCGCCCTGAATCACTTTCTCATTTGTTTTCAAGCCGCTGACGATCTCGACCAAACCGTTGCGATTGGCGCCGATTTGAACAGTTTTCTGATGCGCTTTGTCGTCATCGCCCGCCACCAGGACGACATCTTTGCCATCGCGCGAAAGAAGCGCCGCTTTGGGAACCACAACCGCCAACGGCTTCGCTTGCAGCACGATTTTCGCGGTCGCAAAAGCGCCGACTTTCAGCGCGCCGTTCTGATTCAGAACCGCAATGCGAATGGACAACAAGTTCGTTTGCGGATCGATTTGCCCGACGCTCACGACTTGCGCCGGTATCGCGGTTTTGCTGCCTTCGACGGTCACACGCGCCGCCATGCCACGGCGCACGTTCGCGCCCTGGGCCGAAGAGATGTTCGCATTGAGGTTGAGCGCGTTGGTGTTGCTGATTTCGAGTACTGGCACTGCGGGATCGGCCATTTCGCCGTCGTTGATGTTGCGCTTGGTGACGACACCCGAAACCGGCGCGCGCAACTGACCGGCGCTCGAGGCCGCCTGCGCCGCCGACAAATCGGCGATTTTGCTTTGCGCGAGCGCGGCCTTGCTCCGCGCGTCTTCGGCTTTGACCGCGATTTGCAGTTGGCCTTGCGAAGCCGCCGTTAAAGCGGCACGCGCACCTTGCACTTTGGCATCGCCGCTGCCCTGCGCTTGAAGCAGCGCATCGCGCGCGGCGGCGACTTTCAAGCTTGCTGCGCGCACATCTTCGGGACGCTGCTGATTGGCCTGACCCAAATTATTGCGCGCCAATTCGAGAGCCGATTGCGCCTGCGCGACTTTCGCAGTCCCGCTTTCCTGCGCCGCACTCAGGCTATCGCGCGCCGCTGCGACCGCCAGTTCTCCAGCCTGAATGTCTTCGCTTCTGTTACCCGCCCGCACCAAACTCAATTGATCGCGCGCCGTTTGCAAAGCCGCTTCCGCGACGTTGAGCGCGGTTGTCGCATCGTCCAATTCGCGCCTGGCCTTGATGCCTTTGTCGAACAAAAACCGCACGCGCGAGACTTCAGTAGCCGCGCGGTCGCGCGTCGCCTGCGCTTGATTGACAGCCGCCTGCGCTTGCCGGATTTCCTGCGGGCGCGCACCGTTGCGCAGTTTCGCCAGAGCGGTTTGCGCGGTTTGCAACGTGTTGCGCGCGGTTTTGATGGTTGCGTCGCGGTCAAGCATCGCAGCGCGCAAACCCAATCGCGCTTGCTGCACGGCGTTCGTGACATCGTGGGTTTGCGCGCCCGAAACAGCTTTCCGATAATCGCTTTGCGCCGAACGCAAGGCGTTTTTCGCTTGCTGGATGGCGCCGTTTCGCTCGCCAACGGCGCTGCGCAGCCCGAGTTGCGCTTGCCGCAAAGCGTTGGTCTGGTCGCTTTGCGTGGCACGAATCATAATTTCAGCCTGTTTCGCATCGGACAACGACGCCGTTAAATTAGCAGTGGCGGCGCGTTCAGAGGCCAACGCCGCGCGATTATCGACCAGCGCCACCAGTTGACCGGCTTGCACGCGGTCACCTTCCCGAACGAGTACTCGATTGATGCGTCCGGCTGCCGTCACCGCGATTTTGGCGCTGGCGCCTTGTCCCGCCGAAAGGTTTCCTTCTGCCGTCACGACGTTCTCTACGGGACGCAGCGCGACAGGCAACACCTGAACATCAATTGGCGCGGCTTTATCAGCAGCACCAGACGGTTTGGCGTCCAATGAGGAAGAATCCGTTGCAGCGGCCTCTGGTTTCGCCGGTGCCGCATTGTGGCTTTTCCACCACCAGCCAGCGACAAGAAGAAGCGGCAACAACGCCAGCCAGATCGTCTTGTTCTTGCGCATCGAAAGCTGTTGTTCCAACGGAATGTTTTCGTTCAAGGCAGTTTTCCTCCGACGGCGCGTTCCAGGTCGGCCAGCGCCGTGTTCCAGGCCGCCAGAGCGCGCGCGTAATCGGCTTGCTCGTTGCGATAAACGGTTTGCGCGTCCAGCAATTCGAGGTAAGAGTTCGCGCCGTGCTGATAACCGATTTGCGCCATGTCGAGCAGTTCGCGCGACTGCGCCAATCGTCCACCCGTGAAACCTTGAACAGCCGCTTGCGCCGCCACAAAGCGCGCATAAGTCGTCGCCACATCGAGTCGCGCCGTTCGCGCCGTTTCATCGAGAATCGCTTGTTGCTCTTGCGCATTGGCTTTGGCTTCCTGCACGCCGCCACGATTGCGACCAAAATCGAAAAGTGGAATTACAATGCCGACGCGCAGAGAACTTCCGTTGGGAATGGATGTGCCCGTATCGTCGCGGTAAGACGAAATCGCGGCGCGGCGCGCTTCGACAAAGGCGTCCGGCTTGTTCAGGGCGCGTGCTGCAGCAATCGCAAATTGCCGTGATTGAGTTCGTGATCGAGCCGACAAAAGATCAAATCGAGTACTCGATGCCAGCGTTTGCAGCACGTCCAGGTCGTAGGTTTTCGGCTGAAACGAGAGTTTATCGCCCAGTTGCAGCGGCGCAGCATCGGGCAGTGCGAACAAGCTGCGCAAGATCGACAAGCGCGTGTCGCGGTCGCTTTGCGCTTGCGTCAGGGCGGCCTGCGCGCGCGATAATTCAATTGAAGAACGCACGACGTTGACGCGCGGCACATCGCCCGCCGTGAACTGGATTTGCGCGGCGGTTGAAAATGTCTGCGCTCTTTGCAATGAATCGTTGGCCAAGTTGAGTTCGACTTCGGTGCGCAGCGCATCATAATAGGCTGAACGCACGGCAAATTCCAGGTCGGTTCCCGCTCCGGCGCGGTCGAACTGCGCCGCATCGCGCTCTAACTGCGCGCCTCGGACACGCGAACCGCGCTTTCCCAACTCAATGACTTGCGACAGCAGAATGTCTTCGTCGAAGCCGCCTGTATTTTTGCCGAAAGCGCGCGCCAGTGTCAGCGTCGTGCCCGGCCCGGCGCCCGCCGCCTGAAGTCGTGCCTGCGCTGCGGCGATGCGCGCCTGCGCACTGCCAATGGTGAAGCTCCCGCCTCGCGCCACATCGAGCGCATTGCTCAATGTCAAAGGTTGATTCGCTTGAAACGAAGCGGCGCTGGACGTTGGGACGTTGGATGTTGGAGCGCTTGGCACTGCGGCATTCGATGTGGTCGCACTTGTCGTTGGGGTGTTTGACGCTGTGGCACTCGATGTGGCGGGCGCAGTCTGCGCATGAAGCGGCGCCAGACCAACGAGGAGTGAGGCAATAAGAAACCGTGTTTTCATAAGCGATTCGAGAACGAAAACGGGAGTTTCAAGCCGAAGCCGATTTCGTTTCTATCATTAGTTAGTTTGCAGGAATTTGCTGCAATTCGCATGAGAAGGCGCTAAGAATGGGTTTGTAAAGTGGCACAAAAAGCGGGGAAACGCAGCAAGTCAATGTTCAACTTCTTTATATTACCCATGTAACTCGCGCGTCATGCGGCCTCTCAAGCCAGGTGATGTTAAGAATTGCTCGTTCCAGATCAGGCGGGCCATTCTCATCAAGAGCAACTTGCAGAATTATCGGTTCGACCCTAAAGTGACTGAAAGTGACTGGAGGCATCCCGCCGTCTATCAAAGTCCAACCGATTTCCTTGACCCACATTTTGTGCGGGAGTCAAAGGAAATCGGTTGGACTTTGTGTTTTCTTGCTTCTCTCTTTCGGGCACAGGCGGGTAGAACGCGATCTTGTGCGCGCCAGATAGATTACGGGCGACGTTCTTAACAGCCACGCGCAGCACTCGTTGCAGTTCTTCGGGTTTGGCCGCTTCGCGCATGCGGCCCCAATGACCCAAGCGTTGTCGGAAAGCCGCCGCATCGAGCAGGCGTTCTTCACTTTCCGGCGCAACCAGAGATTCTAACTTTCGCGCTTCCTGCAAAAGCCCTTCTCGTTCAATTTGCAGTTCCTGAGCGCGGCGATTGAGAAAGCCGAGCAGCGCATCCGCCACTTGTCCCAAAGTCACGGTTGCCACGACCTTATCAACTTCTTTCTGGTTTTCGCGCAAGGCCGCTCGCGTGCGCAACAGCATCTCCTTCTGCGGCGAGTGTTGCACCTCGAACCGTTCGCGTGCTTTTTGCATCACGCGCTCCAGCACCTTTTTCGACTCGATCAGTTGTTGGATTTTGTCCAGCACTCACCCTTGCGCCGTGCCCGCGAGTACTCGATTTTTGTGGTCGCAGTCCGTGCCGTATTTTTGTAGCGCGCGCAGACGTAGTAATGAATCATGCTGTCCTGGCGTCGCCCGTAACCTGCTTTCTTGAAAACTTAGTGCGGCGACATGAGAGGCCCGCATTCCGAGCAGCAGCCGATGCCTTGCAGCAGGTAAACGCGATTGTCGCGGTTTTGGCAAGCGAGGATGTGCCAAAGGCAAAGCGATCAGCGAAGGACACAAAGCGCGCATCGCCGAAGGATTGAAGAAGAGATGGCAAAAGCCCAAAAATGATGCAGCTTAAATTGTCTCCGCCGACGCTTGCTCTTTGACTCGCTGTTTTGGTGTCAATTGCTTTTGGGTTAAGGCGCGAGACTGCATCCGCAGAATGTTGATCGTGTCGAAGAACGCTTGCAGCGAATGGTTCTGGTGCGCTATCCACGCCATGTCTGATTGGAAAAAGACATCGAGCAAGCCGCATAACGTGCGTGAGAATGGGTTCCCAAAGCATCGCGCAGCGGAGCCGTTCGAGTACTCGTAATGTTCCTTTTGGGTGGCGAACCTTTGTGTTCTTGGTATTTGCGTTGGAATACATTAAGGAACTCTCGCATTCCGGGTGTGAGCATATCGGACGTAAGCATAATGGGTTGCTCATCAACTTTTGTTTCTTCTAAACGAACCTCGTTTGCTGCTACGCTTTTTATAGAAGTTTGTTTTGTCTCGTTCTCATTTGTGTGAGTTTCTTTTGCCCTGTTCGCTTTCGGCGCCTGGGCGTGTTCGCTTTTCGCGGTGTCCTGGACTAAAAGTGAACTGGTTGTATCGTTGTTTCTACCTTCGTATTCGTTTTTCGCGCGCTCCAATTCTTCGCTGCGGACGCGAGGCCGAAGAGCGTAAGTGATGCGCCCGCGCGCCTGGCGGCGCTGTTGCGTCCGGTCTTCGCTATCCTCTGCGAGCGCGTGACCCAGTCGCGCTCCTTGCGACCGCCCGTTCGCGCATCCTGCCAGCCTCTGGTTTGGCGCACCACTAAAAGCAAGAGGCGAAACTCCGTGTCTTTGAGAGTCGGCATTTCATCGAACAACCAGTTCGGAACGGAAGTGTGTCCCCTCGAAGCAGAGCGGGAATCATGGCGTTTGCTGCGGGATGACTTTGTAGAAGATGGGACCATCGGCAAAGTTAGTGATGAGAAACCTTCAATTGCGAGAAGGTGGCGCTTCGTAGTCGCCGATGATGGCGGCCACCAGATAGGCGGACGGATTGCGCATGGCGAAAAGATGGTTTGGAGAAATAGAGTGTTTCGAGTACTCGATAGTGCTTTGCCTCCTTTGCTTGCGTACTACGCCGAAAAAACGAGTTTGTGAAGTTTTTGCACGAACTCAATGCAAAGTGGATCGAGATTATCCAGATTTCGCTTCATGCCGCCTTCATGCTGCTGCGAGCAAATCGCGGAAGAACTGGCGGTCGAGCCGCCAAAGCAGGCGGCGGTTTCCTCGTCTGCACTTCACACCGATACGGTAGCGGAACAGCAAGTCGAGGAGATGCTCGCTATGGATAAGGGTAATCGGCAGTAGCTTGTTTTCTGCGGCGCACGCTTCGACGTTCCTCGGAGATATCGAAGTGGAGATGAGCAAGCCGTGCTGTGCGCCCTGGCGGATCATGGCGCCTCGCAGCTCGTCCACGAAGCGGCGCGAAACGGGCTGCGCGTATTGCTTGACCTGAACTAATGTGAGCGAAGGCGAAAAGGACGAACTGCGGGCGCAGAGATCATAGCCGCCGTGATGGTTGCGGCCTTTGTGCGAGCAGCGTTTCACTTGTTGAGAACGCATGATCTGCACCTCTTCGTATTCCAAAGCGCGCAGCAGATGGGCGATGCATCTCTCTAACGCTGAGACGTTGAGAGGCAGCAGGGTAGCGAACAACTTCTCTCGAATGCGCTGCTGTTGCCTGTTTTCGGGCTGAATCGGATCGCCAAAACGAAGGTCACTGAGAAGATCACCGTAATACGCGCGCCTAATTCCCATTGGATAAGAAACTTGGGATGTAAACGATGGATGTTCATTCGACCTCGCTTTCTCCAAGCGTTGGGAGTCTTCGGTCGGCTTGCCGGACTAATTGCGCAATGTGGGCGCGACGCCAGTGCCTATCAATTCGATGGATTGCATCAGCTTCGCGGGCGACATCTCGGCGTTATCCATTTGGAAAGTGACGCGCGAAATGCCGCCCAACGCTTCGCTGTGACGCGCGATTTTCGCGGCCACGTCTTCGGGACTTCCGACCAGCAGCGCGCCTTTGGCGCCGATCTGCGCGTCGAAGTGGGCGCGTGTGACGGGCGGCCAGCCGCGCTCTGTGCCGATTTTGGTGAACACGCGGGCGTAGCCGGGAAAGAACTCATCGGCGGCCTTTTGTGTCGTTTCCGCCACGTAGCCCAGCGAGTGCATTCCGACTTTGAGCTTTTCCGGCGCGTGTCCGGCTTTTCGTCCGGCTTCGCGGTAAAGGTCGACAAGCGGACGAAAGCGATGCGTTTCGCCGCCGATGATGGCGACCATAAGCGGCAAGCCCAGCGTTCCGGCGCGCGCGAACGAAGCCGGAGTTCCGCCTACGCCGATCCAAATGGGTAACGAATTTTGCAGCGGGCGCGGATAAACGCCTTCTCCGTTCAAAGACGCGCGATGCCGGCCTTTCCAAAAGACGTGTTCGTTGTCGCGGATGTTGAGCAGCAAATCGAGTTTCTCGGTGAAGAGCGAGTCGTAATCATCGAAACTCAGGCCGAACAATGGAAACGCTTCGGAAAACGAGCCGCGCCCGACAACGATTTCGGCGCGGCCCTGCGAAACCAAATCGAGCGTAGCGAAAGATTGGAACACGCGGACGGGATCGGCGGCGCTGAGAACCGCGACCGAACTGGCCAGCCGGATGCGCTTGGTTCGCGCCGCCGCCGCCGCCAGAATCACGGCGGGAGAGGAATCGAGAAACTCGCTGCGATGATGTTCGCCGATGCCGAACACGTCCAGGCCCACTTGGTCGGCGCGTTCAATGCGTTCGAGCAGCTCGCGCATCACGTCGGATGCGCTGTTGGAAGCGCCATTTTCAGTTGTCGTTACGGCTGCGAAACTGTCAATCCCGATTTCCACGAAGTTCTCCCCATTGCTGCCCGTCAATCGAAGCGCGAAAATCCGTTGAGTCCGGATGAGCCGTCTTCGGATGAGATGTCGCATGAATACTTTGCGACATCTCATCGAGTACTCGAGAAGTGCTTCCATGAAGCTGCAAGTCTTCTGGTAGCTTCATGGAACAAGAGCGATAACGCGCGCTGATTTGATTTATCAGAAACATCAGGCCGAGCAAAACGCGGGCGATATGTGCGGCGATCCTCATGATAATCCTTTCAAGCAATTGCCTCAGAGATTGAGAACAAAGTCACAACCGAGCTTCATAAAAGCGCTTGTCATCCTCAGCGCAGCGAAGGATCTTGTCGCTGAGAACTCAATCACGTTGTGGGCTACGAGATCCTTCGCACTGCCCAGAGGGCACCCGTCAGGATGACAAACAGCACTCTGACAATGTTTTTGCACTTTGTTTGCCATCTCGGGTTTCTCCGCAGCAACACGACAGGGAAATGAAGACAATCTTTTCGTGAACCATTGCGAGTCGCGCGACCTAAGCGTGTGTATTCAAAGTCTCGAATGGGTTGCGAAAGACAATTTTCGATGAAGAAAGGAACTTGTCATCCTGAGCGCAGCCGAAGGATCGCCTGGGAGTTTCATCGAATGACGACAAGATCCTTCGGCTGCGCTCAGGATGACAGACTTTCCGCTGAATCATTTCTGGGACTTTGAATACACACTCTAAGCTCCGCGAGCCGCAATGTGATGAACATTGATTCAGCGGTTGCCGCTTGCCGACTTCTTCGCCAATGGCGGCTTATCGAGTACTCGATGCCGTCGAATTGCGGGTAATCGCGGGGTTTATCGGTGTTCGATCAGTTCGCTTTGACTGTAGCGCACTTTGGGCAAATCACCGTATTTGTCGTCCGGGCTGCGATAACCGGCGGTTGCAATCACGGTTGCGCTGTAGCCTTCGACACCTAAAATCTCATCGAACTTAGGGCCGACAAAACCTTCCATCGGGCAGGCATCCACGCCCAAAAGCGCCGCCGATGCCAGCAACTGGCCAAGCGCAATGTAAACCTGGCGCTTGTTCCAATTCAGCATATCTTCGGGCGCCATGTGCGAGATCGCGCCGCCAATCATGCCGGCATAGCCGTCGAGCGATTCTTGTGACATATGGCGAATTTCCGCAGTCGCCGTCATCAGCTTTTGTACGTCTTCGTCGCCCAGCACATTTTTGGCGAAAAACACCACAAGGTGCGAAGCCGATGTCACCGAAGGCTGATTCCAGGCGTGCGGCAACAGTTCGGCTTTCAAAGCATCGTCGGTGATAACCACAAACTTCCAGGGCTGCAAGCCGAAGCTCGAAGGCGATAAAACCAGCGCCTTTTCAAGCGTTTGCCACGTCGCATCATCTATTTTGCGATTGGCATCGAACAGTTTGACCGCGTAACGCGCATCGAGTACTCGAAGCAACGTTTCGGCGTCGAGGGTGGCATTGAGTGGGTTGGACATTCTGTTTCTCCGTGTCTTGAACTTCTAAATAACCGTCGAGTGGCAAGGTTGAGTGGCGACGGAAAGCGGCAATCTCGGCTTGTTCCGGTCTTTACGTCGCCATCGGAATTACGCGGCCTGTGCCACTCCGTGTGCGGCCTGGCGCGTGGCTTCGAGCGAATTCTGCAATTCGGAATCGCCCGCCGTCGTCTTTTCGTCATGCACAAACGTTACGTCGGTGATGCCTATAAAGCCGAAAATCGCTTTAAGATACGGGTCTTGGAAGTTCATCGCTTCCATCTGCTCGCCCGACCCGTAGCCGCTTGCGCCGCGCGCCGTCAAGACAAACAGCTTTTTGCCGGTCGCCAGCCCCTGGTAATCGGCCGGATTGAAAGTCCGCCCGGCGCGCACAATTTGGTCGATGTAGGCTTTGAGTGTGGAGGGAATCGAGAAGTTATACATCGGCGCGCCAATCACGATGATATCGGAAGCCAGCAGTTCGTCCACCAGTTGGTTCGACAAAGCGATGGCTTGCGCCATTTCGGGAGAATGCGTCGCGGGGTCGGAAAAAGCCGCTGCTATCCACGTTTCGTTGACGGGCGGGACGGGTTGGTGTCCCAAATCGTGATAAACGACGGACGCGCCGGGCTGAGAAGCCTTCAGTTCCCCAACGAAAGAGTGTGTCAGTTGGCGCGAATGGCTGCGCTCGCCGCGTGGCGAAGAGTCGATGTGCAAAATGTTCATAGTGTTCTCCGGTGCCGAACTGTGTTCCGCAATTGAATGTTGTTTCTGTCGAACGGCTTGAATCCCTGTCAAAATATTCCCGGCGCGGGCGCTCTCTCTCTTGGCTCGCCCCTTGGTTTTAAGATTTCCTCCTTTGCGCAATATTTGCGCTTACAACCATTGAACGTGACGAACATTGCTACGTTCCGCAAATTTTGCGAACGCAAATAGATTTGGGAAGTCTGCATAAGCATGAAAGACATGAATAAGCCGGAAATTGCCGGATGTGATGGCAGCGGTTGTGGCGGTGGCAATATTGGCGGGAAACAATTCGGGCTGAGCGATGCGCGGCACAGGGGTTGGGGCGCGTTGTTGATGGCGCACGCCAAGGCGTCGGCGCGCGTGGGGCGGCGTGTGGAAGCCGAAGGTGGGCTGCCTTTGGACTGGTATGACGTGTTGTTGGCGTTGGAATACGCGCCTGAAGGCCGTCATCGCATGGGCGAGTTGGCTGAGCACGTCCTGCTTTCGCGTAGCGGCCTGACGCGGCTGATTGATCGCATCGAAGCGGCGGGCCTGGTCGAGCGTCACCTGTGCCCGAACGACCGGCGCGTGTTCGAGGTCGCGCTGACCGCGAAGGGGCGCGAAGCACGCGAGAAAAGCTGGCCGATTCACGCGCGCGCCATCGCGGAGGAGTTCGGAAGCCGCTACAGCGACGAAGAAGCGCAGCAACTGGGCGAACTGTTGGTGCGACAATTCGCGGACCAATGACCTTTCTTGCTTTTGCTCGCTTTTGCTCGCAATCGCGTTCAAGAACTGGTTTGCATTGCCGCGGGCTGCTATCGAGTACTCGATAGCAGCCCGTAATTTCTTCCTGCAGTTCTCGAACAAAAGCAGTGGCATTTGTAGCAGGAACCGAAAAGCACGCCCAAATCGGAGCGTGCTTTTCTGCCTCGACTTGACGCCCTTTTGTCATTCGAAGACTTCACTCCAATTGTCACGACGTGCCGAACTTAAAGCAACATTCCACCTGACACTTCGATGCGCTGGCCGTTGACCCAACGGTTGTCATCGGACAAAAGCGAAGCGATCATCGGGCCGATGTCATCGGGCAGGCCGGCGCGTCCCAGCGCGGTTTGCGACGCGATGGCCTTGTTGAACTGTGGATTGTCGCGCGTCGCGCCGCCGCCGAAATCGGTTTCAATGGCGCCTGGAGCCACAGTATTCACCGCGATGCCGCGCGCGCCCAGTTCCTTGGCCATGTAGCGCGTGAGAACTTCAACGCCGCCTTTCATCGCGGCGTAAGCGCTGTAGCCGGGAAATGAGAAGCGCGCCAGTCCGCTCGATACGTTGATGATGCGACCGCCATCGTTTAGCAGCGGCAGCAGCTTTTGCGTCAGAAAGAACACGCCTTTCAAATGGATGTTCATCAGTTCATCGAACTGTGCTTCGGTCGTTTCGGCGAACGGCGCGTTGATGCCGATGCCCGCGTTGTTAACCAGAAAGTCGAACTTTTCAGCGCCAAAGGTTTGGTCGAGTACTCGATTCATCTCCTCTGCAAAAGCATCGAAAGATTTGACGTTTCCCGCGTCCAATTTCAAGGCGACGGCTTTACGATTCAGCGCCTTAATGGACGCGACAACGGCGTCGGCATCAGCTTGATTGGAATGGTAGGTGACGATGACATCGACACCTTTGGCGGCGAGGCTCAAAGCGGTTTCGCGTCCCAATCCACGGCTCGAACCTGTGACGAGAGCGATTTTTTGAGTTGCGGTGGTTTGTGTGTTTGTCATTTTGTTTTCCTTTTGCTTCGGATCATTCATTGTGGAGGCAGCGTCGTTTGGAGCATTTCCGTGCGATATTTGGGCGCGAGCGATTCGGCTTTGGCAATAAAGGCGGCTTGTGCAGCCGCATCGAGTTTGGGCGCCGGGGTTGTGCGGGTTGGCAGCGAAACGCCGAGTTGCGCGAAAAATTCTTCCTGGCCGGATGGCGCACAGATGCACAGCAATCGCACCGTTTTGTCGCTCACGTTGTGAAACTCGTGCGGCGCGTTGGCCGGGATGTGAAGCGTTTCTCCAGCTTTGACCCTTGACTTCTCGCCGCGAAAAGTCGCTTCGATTTCGCCATCGAGTACTGAAAACGTTTCTTCGAAATCGTGGCGATGCGGAGCCGGGCCGCCGCCGGGCGGAATCAGCATATCGATAAGGCAAAAGCGCCCATCGGTATCGTCGCCCGAAAGTAGAATCGTGTAGGTGTCGCCAACCATTCCGATGTGCGGCAGACTTTCGTCTTGGTCTGGTCGCGCGAGCACGAGGTTGCGGCTGCGGTCATCGGGCGGAAGCGGCGAGAGGGGCTGGGACGTGATCGAATGAGTATTCATTGAGGTTTCAATCTCCAGTGTTGACGCGACAACATTCCTGGCGTAACAACGCGTTTTATCTTGTAGACGCGGGCGGCAAAAACAATTCCGTGAATGATGGCAAGCGTTCGGGCTTTCCTGCTGGCTGTTGGAAAAGCACGCCCGAATCCGAGCGTACTTTTCGCGTCCGTTGCGTTCCTTGCACGACCTTCAAAGTCAGCCGCGCAGCCCGCCGTCTAAAAGTTCTGTTTTGCCACTGAGCAGCAGCGGTTGAACGAAATCGCCCTCAATGAAGTCGTGTGGAAAGCCGCGTTCAACAGCCGAAATTTCGTCCAGTTTCGCCATCTGTTCGGGCGCGATTTGGACATCCAAACACTTCAAGTTATCCTCGAACTGTTCGATTTTGCGCGCGCCCAAAATCGGGATCGTGTTCTTATCGACCAACCACTTGAGCGCCAGCTGCGAAGGCGAGCAGCCGATTTCCTGGGCCACTTCGCCCAGCTTTTGGGCGATTTCCAGACTCTTGGGCGGAATGTCCATGCCGCGGTTGCTTTTGTCGCCCGATGAATACTTGCCGCTCAAAACTCCGCCCGCCAACGGGCTCCACGGCGCGATGCTCAAGCCCAGCGCCTGCGCCATCGGAACAAGGTCGCGCTCGACGGTGCGTTCGGCCAACGAGTACTCGATTTGCAGAACCGAAAACGGTGTCCAGCCGCGAAGTTGCGCCAAGGTTTGCGCGCGCGACACGATCCACGCCGGCGTGTCGGAAATGCCGGCGTAAAGCACTTTGCCGGCGCGCACCAAATCATCCAAGGCGCGCATGACTTCTTCGGGATGCGTCGTGTAGTCCCAGATGTGCAGATATAAAACGTCGATGTGATCGGTATTCAAGCGTTTGAGCGAACCTTCGACCGAGCGCATCATGTTCTTGCGGCTGTTGCCGACCTTGGCGGTGGGCTGGCTCAATTCGCCCGTCATGCTCATCGTGTCGGGCATCGAATACTTGGTTGCCACAACCCAGGCGTCGCGGTCGCTTGAAATCAATTCGCCGACGATGGTTTCACTCGTGCCGTTGGTGTAAGCATTGGCGGTGTCGAGGAAGTTGCCGCCGGCTTGGGCGAACTTGTCGAAAATCTGGCGCGAAACGTCGCGGTCGGCGCCCCATTGCCAGTCTTCGCCAAAGGTCATCGCGCCCAGGCAAAGCTCGGAAACGCGCAGGCCGGATTGTCCTAACAGTTGTGTTTTCATGGTACTTATTTTTCTCCTTGATTGAGCCATTATCGAAAACGGCGCGCTGTTTATACGGTCTCGGGGCGCGCAAGGAGCCGCTTCTTTTGCGTCTCAATCGCTCAATTGGATGATGCGCACCGCGCTTCCATCGACTACGCTTTCTCTTGAAAGTCTCAGAGGGAATGTAGGAAAGGCAAAAGGTGTGGAGAGGGACCAAGTGTCGTCCTGCCCATAGGGCACCCGTTCAGGATGACAAACGCACACTTTTCTGCCGCATTTACCATTCTATACACCTTCTCAGGTTAAGTGAAGTCGCATTCATTTCTGACAACCACACTCCGATTGCGCTTCCAATTCCTAAAATGAGCGAACCTAAAAACACCGAATCGAAAACGGCAATCATCGCGGCGATTGCGGCCAACTTACTCATTGCCGTGACGAAACTGGTGGCTGGACTTTTCACCGGCAGTTCGGCGATGCTTTCGGAAGCGATTCACTCGCTCGTCGATACCGGCAACGGCGCGCTGATGCTTTACGGCATTCGCCAAAGCCAAAAGCCGCCCGATGAAACCCATCAGTTCGGCTACGGTAGAGAACTTTACTTCTGGTCGCTGATCGTCGCCATCAGCATTTTTGCGGTCGGCGGCGGCGTGGCGGTTTATGAAGGCGTTTCGCATTTGCTGCATCCGGCGAAGATGGAAAAGCCGCTGTGGAATTACGTCGTGCTGGGGATTTGCCTTGTTTTTGAAAGCACTTCATGGGCTTTCGGATGGCGCGCTTTCAAGACGACGCGCAGCGATGGAACAATTCTCGAAGGCATTCGCGCCAGCAAAGACCCGACCGCATTCTCGACTTTTCTCGAAGACTCGACCGACATCGCCGGATTGGTGATCGCTTTTTTGGGCGTGCTTTTAGGGCATCTCTTCAATGTCCCGTACTTCGACGGCATCGCTTCAATTCTCATCGGCTTGCTGTTGTGCGCTGTGGCGTGGCTGATGGCTTATGAAACCAAAGAACTTATCATCGGCGAAGCGGTGGATGAAGCAACCCGGAAAGGCATTCGCGCGATTGTCGAAGCCGAGCCGGGCGTCGACAAAATGCTCAAGGCGATGACGATTTACATCGGTCCGCACGACATTTTACTCACGCTCGAGCTGCTTTACGCCAGCGGCGTTTCCAAAGTCGAAATCGGCAAAACGATTCGCCGCATCGAACGCGATGTGCGCGCCAAATATCCCGACATCACGCGAATCTTTTACGCTGCGGGAACATTGGCAGATGAATGAAAAAGTACGCTCGAATTTGGGCGTAGTTTTGCGCCGGGATCAAAGATGTCTTTTCCCTGCGCGGTTCAGCATCGGAACCCCGAACGCGGCGAACCGAGCGGCGCGCTTCTGGCTTCGCATCAATCAGGGCGATGGCCACACTTGAAGGGCGAGCTGGGCCAGTTGGCCGCTGCGCTTTAGAATTTCGTCCTCGCCCCACAAAGCGGGCAAATTGCGATTGAGATGAATCGTGGAATACTTTGGGATTTCGGGCAGCTTGTTCGTCCAGGCTGAATTGGAAAGAGACGAATTGAGTTCTCCGCTTACCAGAGTCAGGTTTCCCAACGTGTGCAGCAAGCTTTCGCGCTTTTGGGTCGCGTCTTCGACACTCGATCCCGCAGGCAGGGGCCAGTGCGTCGCCCAACTGCGGGGCATTAAGTGCTCGATGGTCTGCTTGCTCCCGATGGAATAGTGCTCGCTTTTTGCCGTGTGCATCTGCTGATCGAGAGCCTGCAAAATCATCGTCAGTCGTTCGGCTTTGATGGTGCCGTAAAGCGAGCGATGTTTAAGAGCCTGTTCTACCTGAGCGTCGCGGGGCCAGGCGCGTGTGTCGCCCATGAAAGCCGCCAGGGAAGAATGCACCGAAGCCGGAGAAAAATCCTGCTTGCCTTCCAAATGCGGTTGTAGTTTTTGCTTGTCAGTCCAACCAGAAGGCGGCGCACGAGATAGGATTCCAGATCTGTCAGTATCGTTTCCAAGTCCGCGTTGGTGTAGCGATGGCGGTGAAACAGCTCGAGCAAAAGCGGATAAACCGTGCTGACATCTAAAATGCTCAGGCGCTGCAAGAAGAGCTTGACGCGCGCGGGTTGGCTCGAACTTTCAAAGCTGCGAAAAATTTGCGAGTACTCGGAAAACCGCGCGATTTGCTCGGCGGCGGTCAAGCCGCTTTTGGGCGACCAGTCGCGGTAGACGGAAACAAGTCGGCAGCGAGAACTTCACGGCGCGTGGAAAGCGTCAGATAGTTCCACAAAAAGGCGTCGATGCGAGGCCGCGTCAAGCGGCCCAGGCGCACTTCGTCGCGCCACCACGAATCGACATCGAAGTTTTGCCAGTGCGCGTTATACAGCGCGTCGAGGTTTTCGCCTTGCGCTGAAGCCTTGTGGAACAAGAAGTTTTTGACCAGGTCGGCGGGCGCCAGCGGCAAGCCCCGCGCGTTCATGGTTTCAAAAATCATCTGCGCGTCCTCGCCGTTGTTGAGGTCAATCGCTACCAGCACAAGCGATTGCTGCGTGGCGTTCAACAACGCCAGAACACGCGCGTCGAAAAGCACCTGCCTGTTAGCGTCCGGCAAAGGTTGCGCGGTCTCTGCGCCGGGCGAGCTTTCCTGCGAGATGGAATCGATTGCGTTTAAATCGGCGTCGAACCATTGCGCCAGCGATGACCAGAAGAACCAGTAAGCCTTGACCATCAAATGATCGTTCGCGGGATAATCCGCACTCGCGTGTTTTTTGAGTTGCAAGCGGACTTCGCGTTGTTGCGCAGCAGTGAGGCGGCGTTCTTCGGCGCCCCACTCTTCCTGGCTCCAACCGTCATAGAGGTCTAAGACCCGTTGAACGGCAGGGTCGCTGCTTTTTCCGAGCGTAAGATCGAGCGGTTTGCTGGCGGTGCCTTCCTGCCACGCAGCCGGCGAGCCGCCTGCGATGGCAAGTTGCGTTGGACTCCCGCTCGTCATCACGCGCTCAAACGGTGTGCGGTCGGCGTTGGTCGGCCAAACCTTGAATTGCTCTTCAGGCAACACGAAGGGCGCGAAGTTGGAAGTCAGCTGTGCGAACTGCTGAGTGAATTGATCGTTCCATCCGCGCTCGCGGCAACGAGCCGCACATACATCGCGTGCCGCTGCCAGCATGATTTGCACCGTCGTCAAGCGTTGCTGTCCATCAATGATTTGACGCATTGTAACCTGACCGACCGGCCCAAGCATCTGCTCCAACACAATCGCGCCCAAAAATCGCGGTCGCACCGCTTCGCGGCGCACATAGTGATCGGCCACATCGATCACCGTTTCCCAAAAAGGCTCCCAATTGCGTTCCCGATCCCAAACGTAAGGACGCTGGTAAAGCGGGGCAACAAATCGTTCGCGCGGAGTCAAAAGTGTGGCTAAAGGCGTCGTTGTAGCTTGCATGGACTGAGTATCCCACGTCACAATCACGTCCGCCGACGTTCAATTCACGCCGCTGCGTCATCTTCCATCGCCGCGTTGTATTGACCCGACCGCGCCGCGCTGTTGAGGTGCAAGCGATGAGCGAACGCTTTTTGCGCGTCCGCGACATTGTCCGTCTGACCGCCCCAGAGTTTCATTGGCTCGTCCTGCAAAGCGCGCGCGAACGAAAAACTGATTTGCCACGGCTGCGCCTGGCCGGTTGAGTTCATGGTGTTGAGCCGCGCGGTCGCGTCGCGGTCAGGTTGCCCGCCCGACAAGAAGACGATGCCCGGCACGGCGGCAGGCACGGCGCGGCGCAGCGTTTGAAGCGTGCGACTTGCGACTTCTTGCACGCCGACTTGCGGCGCGTTTTTGGCCGGCAAAACCATGTTCGGCTTGAGCAGCATTCCCTCAAGCGCAATTCTTGCCTCGACCAGCGCGGCGAATGTGACGCGCAAGGTTTCTTCGGTCACGGACTGGCAGCGTTCAATTGTGTGATCGCCGTCCATCAAGACTTCCGGCTCGACAATTGGGACGATGCCGGCTTCCTGACACAGCGCAGCATAGCGAGCCAGCGCCTGCGCGTTCGCTTCAAGGCAGCCCGCAGTTGGTGTTCCCTCATCGATAGTGATGACGGCGCGCCACTTGGCGAAGCGCGCACCGAGTACTCGATATTCGGCCAAACGCTCGCGCAAGCCGTCTAAGCCCTCGGTGATCTTCTCGCCGGCAAACAGCGCCATCTCTTTGGCGCCCGCATCCACCTTGATGCCGGGCAAAATGCCTTGCGCCGCCAACAGTTGCGGAAACGGCGTGCCATTGGAAGCCTTGTCGCGCAGCGTTTCATCAAACAAAATGACGCCGCTCAGAAACGAAGCGCAATCGGGCGTCGTAAAAAGCATTTCGCGGTAGGCGCGCCGCGTTTCCTGGCTCGATTCGATGCCCAATGCTGTGAATCGTTTCTCGATAGTGGGAAGGCTTTCGTCGGCGGCCAGCAAGCCTTTGCCAGGCGCGAGAAGGGCGCGCGCCGTGTTTTCCAGTTCGGTTGTGTTCATGTGTTCCTCCGTTTGTTGCGTCAAGCTGTCTTATAACTCAAACGGCGCTCAAAACAAAAGGACGCCCGGATTCACGCGGATTTTTGCCATATAAAAACTGGTTGTGTAATCAATGGCGTGAGTTTGCATTGACCCGCCCATGAATGAGCGGGCGAAATGACGTTTCGCCTGCAACCCACAGCACTTGTTGTGTAAGCCGCTCTGCGCATGACGGCTTTCAATAAGGCCACATCCAGTTGCGGACTTCGGGCATGTCTTCGCCGCGTTCGCGGATGTAATGCTTGTGTTCCAGCAGCTTGTCGCGGATGAACTGCTTGAAATAAGCTGTTTTTGCACCCAGTTGCGGCAATCGATTAACGGCGTCGGAAGCCAGATGGAAACGGTCCAAGTCGTTCAAAACCACCATGTCGAACGGCGTCGTCGTGGTGCCTTCTTCCTTGAAGCCGCGGACGTGCAGATTGCCGTGGTTGGCGCGCCGATAAGTCAGGCGATGAATCAGCGTCGGGTAGCCGTGAAACGCGAAAATGATGGGCTTGTCGAGCGTGAAAAGCGTGTTGAAATCGTTGTCGTTCAGGCCGTGCGGGTGCTCGGACGGCGATTGCAGCGTCATCAAATCGACAACGTTGACGACGCGCATTTTCAAGTCAGGAAAGTTCTGGCGCAGCAAAGCAACGGCGGCCAAAGTTTCCAAAGTCGGCACATCACCGCAGCACGCCATCACGACATCCGGCTCTCTTCCTTTGTCGTTGCTCGCCCATTCCCAGATGCCGATGCCCGCCGTGCAATGCCGGACAGCTGCGTCCATATCGAGATATTGCAGCGCTGGCTGCTTGCCCGCCACGATGACGTTGACGTAATTGCGACTGCGCAAACAATGATCGGCCACAGACAACAAAGTGTTGGCGTCCGGCGGCAGATAAACGCGCACGATGTCGGCTTTCTTATTGATAACGTGGTCGATAAAGCCCGGATCCTGGTGCGAAAATCCGTTGTGATCCTGCCGCCAAACGTGGGAAGTCAGCAGGTAATTCAGCGAAGCAATCGGGCGTCGCCACGGAATGCGGCGCGTGACTTTGAGCCACTTGGCGTGCTGGTTGAACATCGAATCGACGATGTGAATGAACGCTTCGTAGCACGAAAAGAAGCCGTGCCGTCCGGTCAGCAGATAACCTTCGAGCCAGCCCTGGCAGGTGTGTTCGCTCAAGATTTCCATGACGCGGCCATTGTGCGCCAAATGCTCGTCGTCATCGGGAACTGTTTGCGCGTCCCAGGCGCGTCCTGTCGCCTGAAAAAGCGCGCCCAAACGGTTCGATTCGGTTTCATCCGGCCCGACGACGCGAAAGTTGCGCTCGCTTTGGTTTCGTTCCATCACGTCGCGCAAAAAGCCGCCCAGCACGCGCGTCGCTTCGGCGTTGGTTGTGCCGGGCTTTTCAACGGCCACGCCGTAAGCGCGAAAGTCCGGCATCTTCAACGCTTTGAGCAGCAAGCCGCCATTGGCGTGCGGGTTGGCGCCCATGCGCCGCTCGCCTTTGGGCGCCAGTTCCGCCACTTCCTCCACGAGCTTGCCGCTTTGGTCGAAGAGTTCTTCGGGGCGATAGCTTTGCATCCACTCTTCGAGCATCTGGACGTGTTCGGGATTGGTCGCCATTTCGGAAAGCGGCACCTGATGCGAGCGCCACGAGCCTTCGGTTTTCAGCCCGTCCACATATTTCGGCCCCGTCCAGCCTTTGGGCGTTTTCATCACGATCATCGGCCATTGCGGGCGCGGCCTGTCGGTTCGAGTACTCGATTCGCCGTCGCCGTCGCCGTCGCGCCACGCGCGCTGAATCTCTTTGATTTCCGCGATGCAGATGTCCAAAGTCGCGGCCATTTGTTGATGCACAAGCTGCGGGTCGTCGCCTTCGACGAAATACGGCTTGTAGCCGTAGCCGGTCATCAAGTCGGACAGTTCTTCGCGGCCGATGCGCGCTAAAATCGTCGGGTTGGCGATTTTATAACCGTTCAAATGCAGGATCGGCAATACCGCGCCGTCCTGCGCCGGGTCGAGAAACTTGTTGGAATGCCAGCTCGCGGCCAAAGGCCCGGTTTCCGCTTCGCCATCACCGATGACGCAGCACACCAGCAGGTCGGGATTGTCGAAAGCGGCGCCGTAAGCGTGTGAAAGCGAATAGCCCAACTCGCCGCCTTCGTGAATCGATCCCGGTGTTTCGGGCGCGACGTGGCTGGGAATGCCGCCGGGAAACGAGAACTGCTTGAACAGTTTTTGCATTCCCTCAGCGTCCTGCGAGATGTGAGGATAAACCTCGGAATAAGTGCCTTCGAGATAAGTGTTGGCGACGATTCCCGGCCCGCCATGACCGGGGCCGCAGACATAGATCACGTTCAAATCGTGCGCTTTGATGACGCGATTGAAATGCACGTAAATGAAGTTCAAGCCGGGCGTCGTGCCCCAGTGACCGAGCAGGCGCGGCTTGATGTGTTCGAGTGTGAGCGGCTCTTTCAACAGCGGATTATCGAGCAGGTAAATCTGCCCGATCGACAGGTAATTGGCGGCGCGCCAGTAAGCGTTCATGCGGCGCAGTTCGTCCGCGCTTAGCGGTTGCGACGTTTCCGTTTGCAGTTGTCCGTTCGATTGGGTTTGCGTCATCTCTTCAGTTGCAGTCATTTTATCTCCTCAAACAACGGACATTTGGCGAGTCATCCAAAACCCCACCCAGCCTCCCCTTGGCAAGGGGAGGAGCCGTGCGCCGCATTCTCCTGTTTTCGTAAGGGAAGAAGGCTGGCGCCGCAGTCGCTCCTCCTCGCCAGGGAGGGGACGGGGAGTCGGAATGGCTTCTATCGAGTACTCGATGAGGGCGGCAACAAAGCAACGGCTTCCTGCGCCAACACTTTGGCCTCATCGACGGGAACGATCCAGGCTTCGATGCGGCTGCCGGGCGCGCTGATGCGGGCTTCGCGTCCCTTTGCGGAATCGTTGGCGGCGCGGTCGAGAGTCAGGCCGCACCATTCCAGACCGGACAGAATGCGCTCGCGGATCGGCGCGGCATTTTCGCCCACGCCGCCGCCAAATAAAACCGCATCGGCGCCGCCCAGAACGGTGAGATAAGCGCCGAGGTATTTGCGCGCGCGGTAACAAAACAACTCGATTGCCAGCTTCGCGTCCGGCGACTGTGACTGAAGCAATTCACGCATGTCGCCGCTTTGTTCCGACAAGCCCAGCAATCCTGATTTGGTGTTGAGCAGCGATTCCAAATCGTCGGGCGACAAGTTTTCTTCGCGCTGCAAAAATGTGAGAAGTCCGGCATCGACATCGCCGCAGCGCGTGGACATGACGAGACCTTCCAGCGGCGAGAATCCCATCGAAGTGTCTTGCGGCAAGCCGCGCGCAGTCGCCGTGATGGAGCAGCCCGAACCCAGTTGCAGCGAAATCACGCGCCCGCCCTCTTCGACATCAGGTTTGAGTTGCCGCCAGCGACTCCACATCGCGCCGTGCGCCAAACCGTGAAAGCCAAAGCGCCGGATACCGTACTTGCGACACAATTCGCCCGGCAACGCGTAAGTGGCCGCGACAACCGGAAGCTGCGCGTAAAACGCCGTATCGAAAACGCCGATTTGAAGGGTTGCGTCGCTCAGCACGGCGCGGCAGGCCTTTATCCAGCGCAATGCGCGCGGGTTGTGCAACGGCGCGAGATGCGACAGTTGGCCGATTTCACGTTCCGCATCGGCGTCCAAACGCGTGGGAGCGGTGAAGCGTGCGCCGCCATGCACGATGCGATGCGACACGGCAGCGAGGTTTTTCAAACTGTGCGCGTCGAGAAACGTGCGCAACAACTCTTCCGGCTCGCCCGAATCCGCATCGAGGTGTTCGCCCGCCAGTGGCCGCAACTCGTTATCTTCGGCGTCGAAAGCCGATAGGCGAACGGAAGAACTGCCCGCGTTCACTGTGAGAATAGTGGTTGATGAAAGCATGATGTCACCGTGTTCTTACTTTCCTTTGTCATTGTTAAGAATATGCTAAATCGAGTACTCGATGGGCAGCGACATGAGCGGCATGAAGGACATGGACATGGGAAGCATAAGTGAAATGAATCACGA